>Ga0190336_1000001_pt1 | contig 152538 bp, 246 predicted proteins | sample 487204910_MG_FD_161651 | JGI IMG/M metagenome (GOLD analysis project Ga0190336, IMG submission 161651) | Hydrothermal vent sediment bacterial communities from Southern Trench, Guaymas Basin, Mexico - 4872-04-9-10_MG | ecosystem: Environmental > Aquatic > Marine > Hydrothermal vents > Sediment ...
GTATATAATGTTCCTTCCCCACAAAAACTCCCACTGCTGCCCACTCATGGTTACATAGCTTAAAGATGTCTCTTGTGCTTCTCGGATCAAAGAGGTAACATCCGCGTCAACTACTTTGAAATTAATACCGTGGCGTTCAGCGAACCTACGAGCATACTCTGTCTCAAACTCTTTACGAACACGTCGGAAGTTCAACCCATAAACCTCATACCCGCTCTTTTTTACCAACATGCTCGCGGTTGCTGAATCAACCCCGCCACTCAATAAGGCAACACATTTCATTACCATCTACCTCCTAAAGATCTACATTCAAAACCCTTATTAGCAACACCCACGGCTTACTACCTCTAGCATCAACAACTTCTTGAACCCGTTAGGTAGCCCCATCGTTTCTACCAACCAGCTTACAAGATCTTCAACCCGATCAAATTCGGGGCACACGATTGACTCCGTCAAGATCGCGTGGTACTTCTCCGCGTTTGAACGCCATTTAGGAAACAACGCTTTAAAGCGTTCCCAAAAGATGCAGTGATGAGGCTCAACCCAAATGAATCGACCCCTACCATATGGAATGTAAATCCGACGAACCCTTCCATCACACATATCATGTAGTACTTTTGTCAACAACCACATCTTATTCTCCAAAGGCGTCTAATTTTTCAAAACATAAGATTCAAACGCTCCTGACGCGAACTTATCAGCGATGTCATGAGCGATGGCGTTGGCACGATCTGGGTTATGTAAGACCACAGCACCAACATCTTCACGACCCCCACCCCCATACATCGTCATAATCTCACCTATATTATACCTTTTACGCAGCTCCTTCCAAGGATTCCGACCCACACTTAAGTAGATGTTGTCCTGATATGCGCGTACAAACACTGAGTAATCAATGTCGGGGTGTAAAACAAAAATCGCGTAGCGTGACGAGAAGAAACAACCAAGAAAGGACGCAATCCCAATATTTCCTATGACCTCAGCGTTAAGGCTCAAGTGGTTCAAAGCCTTCAACTGACGGGAAGCGTATTTCGCGTGAAGATAGACTATTTCACTGTCTTTGACTACAGTACTAATGGGTTGAGTAGCTAACATAAGTAGCACTTTACGCCGTAATGCATCCCCACCAGATGCGATAGCGGCGGCGATCTTAAGCACCTCTGGCTTGTCCATCTTCAACGCTTGTTCAGGGCTGTCATAGCTGGCACTGTCAACCATATCCGCACAACGTATGACCTCAGGGTGTAAGTCAGCTAGAGGTGATATCATCCCCGCACAAGAAGGTGCTGATGCGTCAAAAACACAAAAGCCGTTTGGCGCACTCTTAGCACGTAGTAACTGCTCGTCTGTAATACCTGTATTGTGGTGGTCCGCGTAAATGAAGAACGGAGCTGAAAGCAGTCCTTCTGTGAACTTAAAGTCAACCACGGTAACTAAGTCACTATTGAACCTCATCTGTGCCCATTCGTCAGCGCGATTGTAATCAATAGAATAAAGCTCGATCGTGTCGCTCGGTACTAGTGACGTTAAGAGCTTATACATAATCGCGCCCGACACTACTCCATCAAAATCCCCATGAAAATAAATGCTCGCCTTCAAAACTTACCTCCCCGATTCAAAGACCTCAACAAATATAATCCAACAATAACCCTTTCCTCAGGTATACCAAACCTATATGCTGTATTGACAGTACGTTTTGTGAGTTGTTCAAAGGAAGCAGCGTTTAGGTTGAACTCAGTTTTCGCGTTCAAAAGCCATAACAGACTCACAACCGTAAGCTCCCATCCAAATCTACCATTATCAATAGGTCCATCAAGATCTTGGAGCATTCGTTTCACTAAAGCAGACCTTAACCGTTGTAACCCCGTGTGGTACAACCAAACCCTCCACCAGTACGACTGCCTTATAATACTCACCATTGTACCACAAGTCAATACAAAGGTTCATTACTTACACATTGACTCTAAAAAGGTCATCAATTCCTTTGACTTCACCAACTGGTGGGGGCTTAGCCGCTTATGGAAATCAGTCACAGCCCGCTCTTGAACGACTCGAAAGCACCAAGAAGTGTCAACCGACCTCACGTTCGGGAAAGCACCATAAACACGAAGTTCATTAGGGTGACCCAAACCTAAGATGTGAACAGGAATTTCAGCTCCTACTTCCATCAAATAAGTCAGCGCTCTATGTCGTCCTGCTACCACGAACGCGGGCATAGGCTGCTTTGGACGAGCCTCCTTTGGTGTCAAAGCGAGTGACGCCGCTTTACCCAAGCCGATCACATCACACCACGGCGCGTCTACAAATACCTTCAGACATTCCATATACTCTTTAGGGCTGTTCCCTTGAGGAACGCACATGATCTTCGTAGTGGGGAACTCCGATCTTATAAGGGCGGCAAATTTAGCAGATTCCTCACAAGTCCTTTCAGCGTCATACAAATAATCGGGTGCGACGACCTCATGTGGACGCAACACTTCCACTTTCGCTTTATCAATCTGAGGCGTTCCTGTCTCAACAACTCCATTATCTAAGACAATATATGCCCCACTCTCGCGTTGCCTCTCGTAAAACTCTAAATACTCCCCTTCCAGTAAGTGAGCCAATACAAGGTGCTGATTTAAGTGGCTCACTAAGTCTAGATGAGGAATTGGTGCGTTGATCATTAACTTCACTGCCTACCTCCCATATTACTCTAATCGAACCCCCAAATCCTCCGGGGGTAGAACTTGATACCCAAACCCTGGTATTACCTTAAAGTGACGCAAAAGCCTTTTTGCTGTTGACTCTGAAATATTAAATTTCTGCGCCAACTTCTGAGTCGCCTCCTTCGCGCTGCTCGACGTGCACAAACATTCCAAAACCTGTCGCTTAACTTCGTCCTTACCTAATTTAAGGTAAGCCTTACCTAACCAACTGTGACTAAAATTACTCCCTGGGAGCTTAATTCCATACTTGAACAACAGTGCCCTCACAGGCTTAACATCAAAACCCAACTTAGCAGCAATTTTTATTTGCGTCCTGTATTTCTCCGCTAGTCGAGCAAGAAAGCGACGTTTACTCTCCTCAGTTATACACCCTATACTATCTAGAAAACGCTCGACCATTATACCGGAGCGTCTCACTTCCAGCCACTTCAGTTTCGCTAACACGCTCCTGACTCTCTCTTCCCTAGTAACACCCCCCACAACATACCGCACCAACTTCCTAACAGCTTTACCATACGCAGTTTCTTCCCCCCTAAAAGGAGGAACGTAAAACTGGTACACGTCTCTTTGGGATTCGCGCAATAAATACTTCAAGGCGCGAACTAGGGGGGCTGGTGCGTACATAAGGTTATCAGAAAACCACCTATCACAAACAAACGACGACCCCGAAAGCCATAACGAAATGTAGTTAGCCATACAGTAGCAAGTTTTCAAATCTTCAGAAAGACCATCAACCTCACCTACATCCACAACAACGGTCGAAATCCCCAGCGCTTTAGCTACATCCTTTGCTAAAGTAGTCTTACCGACACCCCTATCACCTGTGAACGCGATTTTCAGAATTCTAGACATTTATTCATCCCGAGTTAATAGTTGTCGCATTATAAGATCCAAAAAAATGATGAGCACCGTCATCGCTGCGAAACTGTAAATCAGGGTTCTGCACGGGAGCCCAACATACACAAGCAAAGCATGAATGCCTTCCGCAACAACGCAAATCCCTGTTAAGATCCATGCTAAAACCAGCAAACCCACCACTACATCAATAACAATATTATCCTTCATTTTGTACCTCCATCAAACGCGAAAGTACTCTATCAAAATCACACATGAAAAAACCATCTGTATACATAAACGGCTGTACCCGAAAAGGTAAATCTTTCACAGCCGTTAAGAAGTAAGTAGCCACGCCCTCCTTCTGCACTACGAGGCTCACTGGTTGAGCGATGCCCAGCGCGTCTCGTACCGCTTTTTGTAAATCCCCATAAAGACCTACCTTCATTAATCTCACTATAGAAAAGTCAACACATACACAGTACAGCCAACCTCGCAGAGCACAACTAAAATGTCTAACCTGCCCAAGCAACCGCGCGTGCAGCGTTGCTTCAATCTCGGAACATAAAAACGGATGAAACTTATTAAGCACCTTCTTCTCGAGGTACCTCTGGCGCCTCTCCGCTTTCGTCTGAGGGAACGTCGCCAACATACTTACCTCCCTCTTTCCTCATTTGTCTGATCTGCGCTACTGCTGGGGCAAGATCGCCATAAAACGCGGACACAACAGATTTCTCAATCGCCTCAGAGATCTCGGGAGGTGCGGCGCCTTGAAACTTCTGACCCCCAAACTCACACCAACCTCCTCCTAGCTTTTTCACAAAACCCCATTGTGACGCGAGGCTCAGAATAGCTCTTGAATCATCAAAACCCGAGTCGAAATAGTAATCCACAGATGACCGCAGATATGGTCGACGTAACTTATTCTTTACACAAAACACTTCAAGACGTATCCCTATTACCTCATCCTCTTTATCCTTGATCAACTGAGTCCTCTTCAATAGAATCTGAACTGCGCTGTGGAAATCGAACGTATGACCGCCAATTTTAGTATACCCCACAGAACCAAACGACCCTATCTTCTCCTTCATTTGATTTGTTGCAACAAATAAGGCGTTGAGCCTAGCTATACGAGTCGTCAGTTGTCTAAACATACGTGATAGTGTTCGTGCGTGAAGACCCAACGACTTCCCCGACGAGTCAACATCAACCTCCTCAAGCACAGGAGTTGCCGCGACTGAGTCCAATGCAAGCACCACTGGGGACACGCCCTTCAACTCATTACACAAGAAAAGAAACTGTTCACCGACCAGCTGTAAGTTATCAGGATTGAGTAGTAGTAAATCTCTAGGAATTACTCCAAACAAGCGGGCCCAATCTTCTGTATACGAAAACTCAGAATCACACAAAGCCGCGAAACCATTGAACTGATGACAAGCTCCGATAATCGCAGCAATAACTGCTGACTTCCCGACAGATTCGAATCCATAAATCTCAACAACCCTGCCGAGTGGAAAGCCCGGCATGCCCAAAACAAAGTCGATCGGTAGTACGCATGAAGGTAAATAACCACGCGCCTCCTGTTTAACGCCCTCCAATGCGCCTAACGACCCGAATCGTCGTTCCATCTTCTTTACAACTGTGTCTAAACTACTCATTACTTCTGCCCCATCAACCTATTTAATGCGTCCTTCACCTTCTGAGGATCAAACCCAGTCTGTGGTGTTTGAGGCTGTGCCGGTTGCTGTGGTACTGGCGTTGACGGCGCTTGGGGCTGTGTTGGTTGCTGAGGTACTGGTGTCGGTGTTGGCTGTTGTGGTACTGGCGTTGACGGCGCTTGGGGCTGTGTTGGTTGCTGAGGTACTGGTGTTGGCTGTTGTGGTGCTGATGCTGGTTGTGAACCGAGTGGTGCAACGGCCACGTCTATACTCTCATCTTGTAGCAAGCTGATAATGTACTCAGGTGTCGCCTTAGTATAAATCTTATCTAAATCATGCATTTTAGTCAACAATTGAGGATCAACCTCAGTTTGCTGTGGATCGGGGATAATCTGATACTTTGTCGATTTAACCCCAGAACCTTCACGCACTACAGTTACGTTCCTTCCTGTTTTTGAGTCCGTTAGGTCACCCCACTGTGGGTCAATACAGAACTGCGCGAATTGGTTCCATATTATCGGGGGCATTGCCCAAACATGTACACCACTATCTTTGTCCTCTAAGTCAACCATATTAACGAGGAACCTGTTTATCGTGTTGATTTTCCCTTCGAGTGAGGGAGCTAAAACAGGATCTTGAAGCATCGAGCAAACAATGCAGTTCCCTGGTGTACATAACACACTTCGTGATCCAACCCAATGCAACCTAACAGGCTTGTAAAACAAATGAGTGTCGGGCTTCCATGGGGGAAGAATTCTGATGTAATTCCGTCCCACTTTTGGCTTCCAGAAGGAACCAACTGTAGATGAATACTGACCTAAATCCTTCTTGAGTTGTTCGATGTCTAACATACTATACCTCCTAATAAAATAATTCTTCGCCCCCCTCCCATCTATCAGAGACCTTAATATCAACAGGGATAACGAGGGACGTATTCGGAATTGGACGTTCCATAACGTCCTTTATTATCTCTCCAACCTCTTCAACACAATCCTCAGGCGACTTAACTCCTATTGCGTCATGCAGTTGTAAAATCACAACAGCGCCGGATCCCTTTGACTTCAACAGCTCGACCAACATCGAGAGAGATTGATTAGTATGATCCGCGATAGTACTTTGCGGCACGAAACTAAGTGCCTGTCTCTCCCATTCTGACAGGAAGGGGCCTGGAGGGAAAATCCTAGTCCTACCGTACAAGTTACGTAATACTCTTTTTGATCTAGCTTCTTCCACTACATAATCCATGAAAGACTTAATCTCGGGGAACTCCGTAAAAAATTGGTTCATGATCGCCTCAGCCTCTTTGAGTGAAATTCGGAACTGATCAGCGACGCTGTGCGCCTGGCGCCCGTACATCAATCCATATACAACAAATTTAGCCATCTTCCTCTCAATGTCATCCTTATGAATCTTCTTTTTAAATATGCGCTCCGCAACGACTGTGTGAATATCACGCCCGGTGCTAAACGCTTCCATCATTGTCGCACACTGTGCAACATATGCCATTACTCGCGCTTCAGCCTGTGAATAGTCCGCCTCAATAAACTTATATCCTGGTGGGACATTAAAAATAGATCGTAGTGCCGATTTCGGTATGGTCTGAATTGGTGGTGATGTGCAAGAGAGACGCCCACTTACAGTACCAGTTACGTGATAATCAGGGTGGACTTTCCCATCTTTTGCCACAAACCTCCAGATTCCACCTCTCCCTCCCGCCAAGTATGTAGACAGTACCTTCTGACGCTTCCGTAACTTAATTAGTGAGTCAACTACAGATAAAGCCCTCGTGTCTTGTTTCTGCTTAGCCCATGCAAGTAACTTTTGTAGCGCTTCGGCACATGTTGACGCCTTTTCTCCTTTTGTCTTTACAAGCACAGGAAGGCCCAGATCCGAATAAAGAACATTGCTCAGCTGTGTCGAAGAGCGTGGATTGAACTTCTTGCCAACACTTCTGTACAAATCCTCCTCAAGGCTCATTACTTCATCTGCGACTTGTTTAGTCAACTCCTGAACTCGATCCCCATCTACACTCATACCTTCAATTTCGACATGTGTTAACGCTATTTGAGTAGGAAGCGCTACATTCCAATATAAATAGGAGTACTCTTTCTCAATGCTCGGAATCATTTTCAGCGCGATTAGGCGTGTTACAATTGAGTCATGGGCGGTATATTCATATAGAATCGAGGAAGGAATTTCCGAGTAAGACTTAACTTTATTAGCCTTCTTGTACAACTCTAAGGGCAGATCGTACTTAGGGTAATCTAAGTAGATCGATACTAGTGTAACTAAGTCACAAGGTATATTCTCGTTTAATACGTGCTGACCTAACATAGTGTCAAAATATATGTTATTGACAGTGAACCCACACTGATATAAAAACTCGAGATCGAACTTGATGTTTTGACCCACTTTTCTACATCTCGAGTTCAGTATTCTTTCAACAAATGGCCTCACTACTGGATCATCGAAAGGAATAACAACACCTACATAGTCCTTAAAGGAGATACTCAGACATAAAACTCTATCACTAAAAGGGTCCACCCCTGTAGTTTCAACATCAAAAGCAAGCAACTCATCCTCAGGCAGCTCTTCCACCATGCGTGTGACTTCTTCCAGATCCCATAAAGTGTTCACCACAAAATAAGTCGACCGACTTTCTTGGTAATTTCCTGTCAAAACCCTATAGAGTTTCTGAACGTCACACATATATAAAAATTCCCTCTCCCGTTGACGCAGGATACTCGCTGGGTGTATAAGAGGGAAAATGACACATCCATCAGTCGTGTGGAGAACATAACCACGAACCGCCATTATGGAAGTCAAAGGCTCCTTTCGAGCTAACTGAAGTAACTCACACCCCTTAAGGTTAAGGATCGACGTTATGTACTCCAAAGCAAGCCCACCTAAAGGAATAATTAAACTAGGGTTGACTTTCTTAATCTCTTTCCGTAATCGTGGGATACAAAAGTTATCTCGGATCGACTTAACTGGGTTTTTGGCTGAACAAAGACACGCGTTTGTGATATACAAGTACATCTCACGTTTACGTAAGAAGTCCTCAAAGTCGTGCGCGTCCGGTACTAACCACCCCAAGTATTTAAATAAGAATTCACCACTCGCACCACAGAAGGGGATCCTACGTAGCAGCTCCTCGGATCCGGGACTTTCTCCCACGACCATAATCACCGCGCGTGGATCTCCATGTGGTGGGACAATTTTGACCTTAGGCTTTATTGGGCATAATCCACACATTGCATCTCCATATACATCCATTCTTATCCTCCACCTCTCAGTATTCTATTACTTATGTGTTCTTCATACACGTGTGGAGGACTTAGGAAGAACCCGGCTCAACCTTAATCCAAAACGCTTGCTTCGTGTGGTACTTATTGCACTCTTTCATAAAAATTGGGGTTAAACATTCAATATCAACCCTGATATCCCCCGCTACTATCTCTTCCATCCAATCATGCACCCCAATTATATCATCGGGCTTCAGGAAACGCGCATAAATATTGAACTCATTGATCTTATTACCATTATCACAGTAAACAAAGACCCTATCAGGCGATTCGATTAGCTTACGTATCTCATCTATAGTTTTAGGCTCAAAAATATCAGCCTTTCGAAAATCAACTCCAAACTTCTGAAAAAGAACCTTACCTCTACCAATCTCTAAATAGGCTGTCGTCTTATCATAAGTGATAAACTCACTGTCGTATGCTTTAGCCAGAAAATGCATAAAAAGGCTCGCTCCACCCCACCCCGTCCCCAACTCTATGACTCTCCTTGGTGCGTAGGTCTTAAATATCAACTCAAAAAGATACAAAGCCGACCAACTCTGATAGACTTTGATCCCACAAAAAGAGGATGGTATCTCAAAACACACTACTTACGTCTCCCCCCTAAGTTACGTCCTCTTCCTCTACCAAATCCAGGGCCGCCATTAGAGCAAGGGCCTGTATTACGCCCACCTCTACGACCTCCTGGCATGCCAACTCCACGTCCACGACCATCACGTGGACGCAACTGTCCTCTTGGATTCCTCTCTGACATTTCCTCCTCCTTCTTTTTATTTGCCTGTACTTCCTGCGCCGCCTCCTCTGTCGTAAAGATAATCTGGTAACTTAGTAACATTCAAGGTCCCTCCATAGAAGAGAGGAACAAAAAGGACCTGCAACACCCTCTCCCCGCTCGAAATATGTATGACATCAGAGTAACAGTTAGTAGCAAACGGAGTCCAGGGGAGAAGATAACCAGGATCAAAGATTGACATCGCAACTAAGCCCTTTCTTCTCCACGAAGACCGAGGCACTACCAGACCACAGACTCCTTGTGGGACTACGATTCTACACGCACAATCAAGCTTAACGGTTTCACCAGGTTGGATGATGTAAGTTTTGATGTAAGTTTTATCTTCTTCACTAGAGTAATCAGTCGGATCAGGATGATTAGCGGGAAGAACTCTGAAGACGCGTAGGTCGAAACCAGCGTCGTGAACATTTCCTTTTCTAGGGTAAAACCCTTTAACCAATTCCTGAAAATAGATTTCTTGCATCTTATACCTCCTGAAGGAACCACCAAGCATTGACCCGATCCGAACAATCGAACGCAACCGCTTGGTGGACATGAATACTTTCTTGGTGTTCAACTTTCACCCAAAACCCATCACTAACGGGGTTCTTCGAGAGTCGATCGCTTATAGCTCTAACCATATCCTCTACGAACTTCGGGTTCTCATAAGCCTCAACCGTTACATGCTTCTCATCTGGTCTCTTCAAAAGCTCGAACACAGGAGCGCTAGCACACTCCTCTACCAAATTGACAATATGCTCAAACAATACAGTACCTTTGGGGTTGATTAAGGCAACGGACGCAAAAGACCTCTGGTTGTGAGCACCTTTTCCGTTTGCTATCTCCTTTGAACATGGACAACAAGAAGTGTAAGGCACTTTTACAATCATAAGCAGTGAAGTACTCGAAGACTCACAAATACCTACGACGGAAGCAGTAATAGGTAGAAACTGCTTTATCATGCTTTGTGGAGACGTTTTCTCAACGAAGTAATCAAGCGTCACCTTCACAAAGCCGTCTGCACTACCTAACCTCTCCTTCAGGAAATCCAAAGACTTTACTACGTTATCCGCAAGTAGACATTGTTTCTCAAAGCACTTATAGACGACCTCAACAGTACGTGACATATTAATCCCACGTACCTCCGGAGTTAGCGAACAATACACTGACAGTATAGCTGGGGTCCGAACATAACCCAACGAAGGGTAAAATACGTAAACAGGATGCTTCACCCCTTCAACTCCAACCCATGGAACCCGGCGTTTTACCTGGCTCGAAGTATTCTGAACATCAGGTAACGTCATACTTCACCTCCTTTTTCCAAAATCTCACCTAAAGTAAAAAAATCGCCCGTACTAACACGAACACACGTCACCCTCAACAAATCCATTGTCTTAAAGTCGCTTGGTGACCCTTCAATCATAAACCCGGCGTACGAATTAGGCACTCCTAGCTTGTATAACTTAACCGCATCAGACAAACCATCAAAGTGTGAATCACTATCCCAAAGAACAACCACACTTTTCACCCCCATAACTCTCAACATCTGAGGCAACTCTCTATATACACTCTTACCAAAAGTACACACCGCAAAACCCTTCAGAGGCAGATAGTCAAAATAACCCTCAACAAGAACAGCTACTGGGGAAACCAACTCATCTAAACCAATAGGGAAGTCGCACTTACGAAAACCAGGTGAAGACAAATACTTCGTGGGGCAGTCAAACATTCTAACTTGATAAGATACACGACCGTCAAACTGAAGCGGTATAACCAAGCCGTAGCCTGTAGACGCGAATGTTAAATATACCTGCTGAAAATAGGAAACCGCGTTTTTGCGTTGCAGAAACCTAAAAACCTGTGGGTACTTTAGTTCGATCTCGCTAATAGTGTACTTCACAAACCTTCGCGGATCAGTTAAGGCAACTCTATCAACATCAACACAATGTTTGTATAGCGTTAGGGGCACATCCCTCAATCGAGTAGTCCTACCTTTTGCCCCACACCGAAAACAGTGGTAAACTCCCTTCGACCAATTAACGTACAAATGACCCTTTGTATCCGGGGGCTTCCCTATCAATACACAAAAAGGGCAGTTATATCTAGTTTCACTCATCTTTCCGAAAAGGGATAACACCTTGTAAGTCCTTATAAGGGTTAGATAAGGCACCCTCTACGTACCTACGTGATCGTGGTGGAACAAAGAACCTGGAATAAGGATAGTCAATCTCCACCTTGAGCCCATAAAACGGCGGGCACCGCCGTGAGTAAACCAGAGACACATCCAGGATCGTGCTCGATCTATTACTAGCTGCGTCCCCTTTTGTAACATCTGAAAGTACCACAACATGATCCAGCCCATACAAAAACGCGTAACTCTGTCCTATGTCCGAACCCTTTAATCTAGCCCCGACTGTTTCCTGAGCCCTGATCCCTTCTCGGGACGCACGGGCAACAGTCCAAACAGCAACCTGGTTCTCCTTAGCAAACGAGTGAAGCCACTCAATTATATCAGCACCTACCGAGAACAAATGAGATTGGTCTCTTACACGCTCTGAGTGTACTAGGTTCAAGTAGTCTAAGAGAACAACATCTGGTTTAGAGCCCAAAGTCGAACATGCTTGATCGAACTTTGACTCAAGAAGTGTTGGAGTCGCTGCGTAAGAGGACACATCAACCTGCAGCAGAACCGCCGGTGGTTGTAAGAACGACGAGACGATCGGTTCGATCTCTTGATACCTCATCCCGTAGTCGCTAACACAAATCGATCTCATCCCAAACTGGTTAGCAAAAGTTAAATCGTATCTGATCCCTATCTCCATTGCAGACATCTCAAGAGTAAAATGAAGCACGCGCGCTTGAGCGTTAACAACTGCGTAGGAACCCATCCAAATCAGGAAGAACGTCTTCCCTATCTTAGGCGGAGCACAAATGGCTCCTACTTCTCCAGGTAAAAGAAAAGTAAACTGACCAAGCGCAAGAGGAGAAGGGACGCCTGCTTTAGTGTAAGCGCGCTTCCAGGCTTCCATACGTTCCCGTAAAGCGCTTGTATGATTAACTATTGGTGCGGACTGACGGTCGATATAAGAGATACCTTTAGCTATATCTGATATCTTATCAACATCACCACGTTTTAGTAATGAGTCAGCTTGTCGGATAAGTCTTGTCACTCTCTTTCTCTTCAGCCATTGAACCACTTTGTCAGCAAGATAGGGCTGGTCTTCAGGGCTGTAAGATTGTTCCATCCAGCGCTCAAAAAACTGAACTACATAACTAGACTCCACTGATGTTAGTCTACCCTGTAGGTTAGACTTCAACTCGTCTACAAGAAAGTCAGGTCGTGGTAGTGTTTTGTACCTCGTTTCGTACCTCGCAACCAAATCAAAAAGTAACTGAATAATCGCGAGGTCAAAATCCTCTTTTTTTGTCTTCGCTAGTAAGTCCCAATCTAAATACGTAACAAAGTACAGTAACACTCCTATGTCATCCATCGGCTCTTTTCCTCCAAATGGCTGTCAGCCCATTGAAGGAACTCCTTAATCGTCTTCTTCCGTGCAATTGCTCTCAAAATCAGGTCCACAGAACTGCACGGGTAGTTACTCAACACATAGTCAAAGTAAATACTGGCCATGCTGGGATACGGTGCTAATCTAAGGAAGCTAGTATACGCTCTGAGCAGTGTCTTTGCCCGTTGTGGAGTTAGATAAATCCTGAAACCCGGATATTCCTTACGCATCGCAAACACAAACGCTAACACAAACTGATCAAACGACACAAACCTCACCTAAACCTGTCGAAACGTAAATATCATATCTACTCTTACCTTGAGACTTCAACACTGAGGGATGTTGATCCCATATATCACAAAACAACAACCTTTTCCCCTCTTGATACCGTATACCCCGACCCAACCGCTGCAGGACGCTAATACAAGAACGGACCGGCGCGCTGTTTATAATAACCTGTATGTGTTTGTTATCAATCCCTTCCTCAAGCAGCTTTGAAGTGAAGATTACTCCTTGGGTTAACCTACTGACCTGCTCCCTTACCTTGGCAGGAGTTCGATAATCAACCACGAACGATCCAGGTATTCTCTTACTCATTAGATCAGCATGTTCAACCCGGCCCAAGAAAACCACTATAACGCCTCGCGAACTAAGCTCTGTTATCAACATCTCCAACAGCTCGTTGCGCTGTGGATCGGTCATGATACGTTTCTTATAAATCCAACCTATGTCTCTTTCCTTAGACCCAGGTATCGTGTATCTCCCCACATACTTGATCATACAAAAATCAACAGGACAAACCAGCTTAATCTTCATCCCCTCTTGGTAAGATGCGGCGTTAACCACGTTGTTCATGAAAACAAGTTTGATCACTTTATCCAACCGATCCGACCGCCCTGTTGGAGTGCCCGTGAACCCATACCACCGAGACGCTCTCGTGCCAAGCAGTTTACGTAGGTAAGAAGGCGCCGCTACGTGGTGTGCCTCATCAACCAGAACCACATCGTATCGAGAAGCAGCGAGGCTCTGGAAAGTAGAGACCATAATCCGACCTCTTCTTTTCTTCTGACCTGTACGTATTCCTACGCCCGAAAACCATTCCCTGAGTTTGTTGTAGGTTTGCACTACAATCCGCTCACGATGAGACACACATAACACTTTATAATCCCGGAACACGGAACACAACCCTGCTATCATGTAAGTTTTGCCTGTACTAGTAGCGCTCACAATAAGAGCCGATTGATATCGAACCGCTTCTTCAACTACACGCTGCTGAAAGGGCATGAGCGATTCTATCGTGCATTCCTTCGGAGCAACAGGTTTTGTTAAATCCACAACCTCCACGGATTTCATGGTAGTTAGGAATCCACTAGGGAACTCGTCACCAAACAAGAACACTTTTCGCTCTTGGTGCCATTCCGGGACGCGCCCCTTTGACGGATGGTATACGATACGCATAGAAGGGACTAAAAACGTCACCTTACTCATCAGATCTCGAGTTAGCTTCCCCTTCGCACAAATTCCATACTTTTCAATCTTCATTAGTCTGCCGCAACTTGCTGACATTAAATACGTCAAACACTGCTAAATAAGGATAATGAGTGTTTTCAGCCACATAGAATCCGATAGGAAACATAGTACATTGAGACAGTATGAAATGACGAAACTGTCTAAACGCTGCAAACACAAACACAACCCTGCACCTGAACTTCTCAATCCATTGTAACCACTCCAAGCAGTCCTTATCAGATTCAACTTGTAAACAAAGAATTACCTTTCTGGATACATAAGGAAACCCCCGGAACGGTAGTTGCATATCCTTTGTTCGATTAGAGATAAAGTACTTCATGGCACGCCTAACCGCGCCCCCTTTTGGGTGGGGCATCCACGCAAAAGCAACCCGTCGTAGCTTAACTATCTGTGAAATTTGGTAGGCACACCACCCGGTCGCTTCGTAAGATAAAAACGTCACAGGTTCTCTTATCAAACGGTCCACAATCGCACGTGCGGTAAGGCCCACCCGCAGTACTTGGTCGCCCGTCATCCAGTCAACATACATTTTAGGATTCTCAATACATGAATAAAAATGGCGTTTGTCTTTCAGTTTCAGTATCCGTACTTTCCAGCCCCTTATAAAGTCCCCATACAACCGGAAAGCGTAGGCAGTCTTGATCTGCTTCTTAACCGCGTACTTCAGTTTAGGACTACGCTGAGCTGCGAAGGGTTCAATATCACGAGCTAAATACGAGGCCATGCGTGGCGGTACTTTCTTATGGAACAAAAACGCCGTGTGCAGCACGTCTTTCAACAACGTCCGAGGTCTCCCTGCACACCCAAACTCAGCGATTCTCAGAATCATACACTCCAAAAAGTAGTCGCAATGAGTACACACTTCATCAAACCGGAACACACCATTACACCTTGAAGGAAATTCTCGCCTGAACATAAAACACTTCTTAAAACTCAGGACAGGCAACTCCATCAAGCGCTCCTGTGTGAAGTCACGATTACCTGAGAGAAGAGTTTCGTTGCCCCTCCTGACAAGTAGTCCATCAACGCGCTATAATGTACTTCATCCAGAGAATCCCCAACTGAGTCTAACAGTAATGGTGTGCGTGGACAGCCATAGAGTAGTGAGAGAAGATACGAAACCGTAACTCGAAACGCCGTTGCAACATAGTCCTGCTGTCCTGTCGAAAGCAAATTGAAGTCCTTTCCGTCCACTTTGATGTTGAAGGCTTCGTCTAGCTCAAATGAGTCAAACACGCCTGCCTTCAAAATATTTGTGGTGTACACAGACAGGAAATTGATCAGTGGGGTAGACATCCACATCAAAAAGTCTCTCAGCACCTTCCGGGCTTGCTGAGTCGTGCGTGCACTTCGAGCTCTCTCGATAGCTTCCTTTAAGTTTTCAAGAGTATGCTTCTTAACTCGCTTTTGTGTTATCAAATCCAAGTACTGCCGGCACACGTCCTCCTCAAGATCAGGGATCAAATCCGAGAACGCTTCAGGCGAAACAGTATAAGCGGGTGGAAGACTTTTCAACTCGGCATCAAGACTCAACATCTGTTGGTAAGTTTCATTTGCGCGCTCTATGATATGATTCCGTGAGTAAGTAGTAGAACCACATAAGGGACAGTGAGGTGAATCAACGTTTGAAGCCATTTGTTGTAGTTGATACAGTGTGCGGAGCATGCTCAACTGTTCTTGTAGTTGAGCACGTCTCTGCGCCGCAGCTGGATCGTAGGCTTTCTTCAGACGTAAGAGCTCTATTTGTCTACGTAGTACGGGCTCGAGAGAGTCATCAACTTCTTCAAGCTTTTGTAAGTCCTTCTGACAATCCTCCAACTGATCCTCTAATGCGCGTAAGGACGATGAATAAGACGTTGGTGATGAAAGCGACTTCAAGGCTCTTTCAATGACGTCTAGTCGAAGTAGAGCCATGATAAATTTACGTCGTGTGTTCATATCAGCCCGGGCGATTAAGGCGGCCTCCCTCTGGAAACAGCAGATAGTCGTCCGAACCAATTGAGGTGGCATAATATGATCCTTCACAAACCGTTGAATCTCCGTCACTTTTGTCATTGATGTGCGACCCCACTTCAGCGACGAGTTCCGTGGGCTAAGCCCCCTTTTTATGACGAGCTGCTTCTGGCCTAATTGGGCTTTCATCGTAACATAACTAGATCCTAACGAACCTTCGCGTACATAATCACTCACTGTTCCTGGAATCGCGCCAGACCCCGCAAGTGAATAAGCGACGCCCTCAACCAACGTCGTTTTACCACCCCCATTCGGTAACACCACTAAATTGAATCCAGGATTAAACTCATACTTTGACTGTGAGTAACACTTAAAGTTGGTTAATGTAACTAACTCGATCAAAAACATCACTTACTCCATATTTTGTTTCAAAACATCAACACAAAGGCTCCTTAACTTACGAGGAATTCCTTTCATCTCACAAAACTCGTCAAACGACTCTAGTAGCGGCTTAACAACGGTCAACTCCGGTACATTGGTAGGCTCCTGGGTTGACAACTCAACTGTAACTTGGAGCGGAACCCCGCTGCGTCGAAGCTCCTCAACCCAACTTACGTCAGCACCAGAGGTTCTACACCGAACAATAGCGCCTTGAAGAGAATCTAACGTCTGTGGTGGGCTGGTTAAAGTGATATATGGTCTCGCTGGAGTCTCGACAAAGCGTATACCTCCCTTATCGTAAACCAAATACCCACAAGGGAAACCTTCTTGATTAAACGAAAAGCGTTCCACAGCTCCTATGTAACAAGCATTTTCACTCAACTTCGTGTACATATGCAAATGTCCTAAAAAACAGTAAGTATACTTTTCATACGGAATCTCTATTCCACGGTTCCTAAACTGGGACACTGATTTATCCTCTAAATGCGCCACCAAAAAGTCGGCTTCCTCAAACTTAGGAGTCGTAGTGTAAGGAATACAGTAGAAAGAAGCACCTTCCACATAAATAGTAGATGGACTATCAACCACACACTTCACATGTGGTAAAACCGATAAGACACTCAACGGAGACCAAGCATCACGTAAGGGCTTGTCGTGGTTCCCACTAATTACTATCACAGGGCACTGGATCTTCCGTAGCCCTTTCAACGCCACACAATAAGCCGCAGCAGGCGGTCGAGTTGAGTCAAACAGATCACCCACAACTACAACTACATCCGGGCTCTCTTTGACGGCCATGTCAATCATATTGTCAAAAGCATGGTAGACGTCATTCTCACGCAAATTGATCCCATCTACGACCCTTGAACCACTCCTAAAACCTAAATGGACATCTGGTAACGCGACGATCTTCATAGCACACCACCTTGTGAGACACTTTAATATTTACACACCGAACTAGCGTTTCTTTAGCTCGTTAGGAATTTTAAGAGTCGGGACTACAAGTCCACTTGTGATTTGGAGATATCGTGACTCAACCTCTTTTGGCAGAGCGGCTAAGACGCAATCCTTCTGCTCATAACCGATTTCCTTCACTCCTACAAGAGTCAGGGGTATAAGCTGCGCCTGTACAGGAGAAATGGGAATGAAACGCACCGGATCTTTGCAGACATACGTAGATCCCTCCTCATAAACCTTCGCAATAATACACTCCAAAGAATGTTTCAACAAGATCAACTTTAGGCCCAAGTGTTTCATATCGGCCACCCCCGCTTACGAAAGTACTGCTTAACCTTCTCTAGAGGAATGAACACTCTCTTTCCCGACTTTAACGTAATCCAAATACCTTTCCGTCCCTGAAAAGTGACCAAATGAGATTCAAGCCAATGTTTGTTCCTAATCGCGGCCGAAATCCGCGCGTTGCGCCCGTCACGACTCTCCGCAATCTTTTTTCCGGTTGATGACTCTATTAGATGGTATAGCCCCTCCTTCACCTTCTTAACTACTACTGGCACTGAATACCTCCTTAAGTGTAAGTCTCCACCAATCGTAGGAGTGTACCCAACGCACGCCTCAATTGAACAGGACCCAAATCTGTACCAACAAAAGGATATGTTGTGCTAACACTCCTAATATTAAGCGGGCTACGCTTGCTAAACTCCTGGTAGAAAGGTAACTCGACTTCTGGATCCACTAGACCTAAAATATGAACCGGCTTCGCTGTCAGGTCCTGAGTTAACATGTACCTCAAAACATAAAGTCGGGATAAAAGTAGTTTCATCTCCTCCTGAACCCTAACATCCGGTGCATCCCACAATAAACCCATAGCGTCTTTACTCAAACCGATCGCAGTTACAAAACGTGACATATACATTGATTCTAAAAGCCTAAAGAACTCCTCTTGATTACGACCTTGAGGAACACCAATAACCCCAATTTTTAATCTCGCAACCTGCTTCATAAACTCAAACTCCGGATCAGGGGGAGAAATGACCTCGCTCACACGAACTTCGCTCAGAACTTTAGTTACATATGGGGTTAACTCTTTTAGATCTTTTACTATCAGATGATGCCCCTTCTTACCTAGTCGTTTGTAAAACTTAAAGTACGTTTTCGTAGATTGAAGAAGCTCCATCGAGACCAAATGCCCGAATTGGCCGACTTCCACAACCCAATGCGCGTACTTAAAAGGAACGTCAACAGCTATCCACATATTCACTTCCCTCCTAACACCTTCCGAGTATAAACATACGATGCACCAACCGCAGCCGCCACATGTGAAATAGGAGCCGCTGGGTGGTCCTTGCGATACGCAATAATCCTGTCACGCAGCTTGTCAGGCGCTCTCAAGCCAAGCTTAATCTTCAACGCTTCAACGAGCTCCCTGAACGATCCAACTATAAAATAGGAACGCGGATCGATATCTTGGACGGGACATACACTACAAGCACCTCGTCGGTCACACAGTAAGCACACAGCCGCTTCAACTGTGTCAGATAAAACCGGGCATCTGACACACTGGTTAACACGGTGTCTCACAGTAAAATTAGGTTTACGCTTCACGAACCTGAACAGAGCACCCCGGTCGAACATTAGCTTAAGCAAGTGTGTACGTGATGTCTCAAGTGATCTAGCACTCTTTAGTGAGCGGGGTGGCCAGGTTATATCGCTCAACGTCCTCCTTACAATATCTAACGTTTGTTCATCTAGTTTAAGCGAGTTGTACGACAAGTGCCTTAGCGCCGATGCTTCCAGCTGCCTGACGCGTTCGCGTGAGACTCCTAAAATCTCAGACAGCTCATTAAGAGTATGAGGCCCATCGTTCGCGACCCTGATAGCGCAATTCCCGTACCTCAAACGTCCAACATACGTCATTCTAGTGAAGTACCGGCAGCGCGTGTCATGACAAACAAGTGGCAACTCCCAACATTCCATCACAAACGTATTTTACTCCTTATTAGTATCATATGCCCAACTTTTTGGACCACGCGTTTACGGACTAACCTTTCTAACTCACACTTAGGAACGGACCGGGGAATACCCCTTACCCGTATAGGATCAAAAAACAACTTAGAAGCCGGGTTTAGGTTAGGTGAGCCTAGCAAGAACTCCCTTAACTTCCGCCCGTCCCTACTTAGAGTTACGTAAAACCTTCCGTGCATACGCTTGGGATACGCCACACGATTTCGCGATCTCCGACACAGTAGCTTTGGGGTGACTCTTCAAATAAGATACTATAACATCTCTCTTACTCCCCTTTGAGCCACTATCCTTAGCTGATTTATGATCTTCTGTCGGTTTAGGTGCTTTTGACCGACGTGTCTTTCGCCTCACTACTTCATCTTTCACCTCACTTTTTACAGTCTGGGCCGACACTGACTTAACTAAGCTCGCCGGGTCAACCATAACATCCTCAACCGTAAGGTTCTGAATGTCGTTTGCTCGTGTAACATCACACTGAGAAAAGCGGGAACACGCAAAACAGAAGATCAACGCTTGATACCTATCCAACGCAGGGCACCAAATTGACTTAGTAAGCCGGTCCCTAAACTCATCCTTAATGTCCTCATTACTCATAAGCCGAAGCATAACCATTACCTCCATAATACACTTTCCGTGTTGTATACTCACGTAATCTCTCACTACTCCATGCCCGTAATGGTGAGAAGTAGCCCACTACTCTAGTCATCCTCTGAACCTGTGTACTACCACACGTAGGACAGGCGTCAGTACCAACAAACGTGGAACCACATAAGGAACACTGTGAAATAACGTAATTAACCGCGAAGTACGTTGTATGCTTCGCTGCGAATCTAACCACTTTACGCATCTGATGACTATCAAGTCGCTCACCTGTGTTTATGTGTAGTATCCCACCCCCTGATAACAATTTATCGAGTCTACCCGCTACTTCTATCCGCTCACGGAGCGGAACATCAAGACTAAGAGGCAAAAGTTGATTACTATAACCCTCTACTCCATAAGCGTCGTCAAACAAGTACTTATCCATCCCTGCCAAAGTAAACGCCGCTTGTTCAGCAGGGATCATCTCCACATTGTAAAACACACCATCGCGCCGAGAACGGTCCTTAGATATATCATTAAGCCGTGTCAGCACCTTAAACATAATCTCATACAACTCGTGACCATTTACACGCGCTAGACGATCCGCCGCTTCATACAATCCATTTATACCAATAGTTGAGAACATACGCTTGGTTGAGAGATAGCTATACGTAAAAGGCCATAAAAAGTTCTGACGAATTCTCTCTTCAATCAACTGGCGGTGTGCGTATAAAATATCACAACAGTCATTAGCTGCCTCACTTAATTTATCAAAAAAGTCGGTAAACGAGGACGCCTGTAAAGCAAGCCTAGGTAGGTTCAACGTTACAACCCGTAGTGAGCCCGTCCCAATATCACCCGATCCAAATGCGTTCAAGCGAGGAAGAGATTCAAGATCTAAGCTAAGCCTACAACACATACTTAACTTAGCGGCAGTATCGCAATAAATATTCCATACGCCTAAAGGTGTGTTCCACTCAACTAGTGAATCCAAAAAACGTTCATCGGACAAATCGTTCGATATGTTAGCCGTAAGAACTGGGAACCTGTAAGGAACGCCATCGACACCCTCAGACACGAGTTCGGCAAAGACCCGTTGGACTCGATCCACCTCTTTCCAATCTAAAGTCTTTCCGTTCAGTGAATAACTCTTAAACGTAGACGCGTAATGCACTTTGTCGTAAATTGATAGATTCGAGAACAAACTCTGAAACCCGCCAGTTCGCATATTCCTATTAAGCTTATATAACACGCTCTGCAAAACTTGTCTAATTTCCCTATCAGAAACCCCTTTTGTGTAAAATGACAATGTTACCAAAAAATCCGGCGCAGCAACAGCACCCGCCACCGTGTTACCCAAATTAAACATCGTTTCAACAACTTGGCCGGCAAAAGAATCTAAGTGTTTGGGAGGTTTTGGTACTGGTGGTGCGTCATAAGGCATTCCCTCCACTGCGATACGTAAAGTAGCGAACGATACACAATAAGGCACCTGAACTAACGGGCCCGACGCGTCATGGAAGTAGAAGTCACCCAACAAGATTCTAGTCAGAAGCCGCGTGGCTCGTTCGGCTCCATAAAGCTTACGACAAACCTTCCATATCAGAAAAAAACCATGTAGCTTGAACAACGGTTTTGTCAGCTCATTAGTGTAGCTAGCCAGGTCCCTTTTATTGTTCGTGTTTGCGTTCTTATCGATCGAAAAGTCTACCGAGGGACACTGAAAGTGCTCTTTTGACCTTCGGGAGTAATCCAGGTGCTTCTGCGAAATCCCCAAAAACGCCAAACACTCTGGGTACTCCTTCTCGAACGTGTGGTACAACTTGTCAAAATCATCCGAAAAAGTAACCGAAATTTGCATGCTCCCCTCCTAACTCCGTGACTAGGTCTCGATTGTAGGTCAGCGTAAATCCTGTGGCAAGGTAAGGGGTGAAAGGGGCTTCCGCTTAAAAAGTTGGGGACCCTGAAGCGAATACTCTTGAAACATAAGCTCAGGGAACTGACGCTTAAGCGTGTACAAATCCTCGACCGTGTGAATAGGTGTACAAACTGTAGTGCGAAGCTGATATGGCTTAGAATGAGTACGGATAAACTCTACTGACTTTTGAATGTTGTGTAACTGCTTTTGTGTGATTGGCGTCACGAGTTCATACTTCTCCCAGAGATGTTTAACATCAATAGCTACGTAATCGATACGAGAATACAGAGCTTTAAGTTTATCAAAGAACGTACCATTCGTATCGACCTTCACCTTAAAACCCAACTTTTTCAACTCCTCACAAAATGTGACCAGTACATCCAGAGGTTGACTCAATGGTTCGCCACCGAGCAAGCACACTCCCGTATAAAAACCGCCCCCTGCTTTCACGAAGTCTAAAACCTGCTTGACTGTCATTTGTGGGGGTTTCACTACAACATCCGCATTACTACAATACTGACAGCGTAGATTACACCCCGAGAAGAAGACTGTTACAGGTACCTCACCCGGGAAGTCCAAAAAACTACCGTCTAAAACGGAATGAATTCGCTTTTTATTCACTAGACTTACTAGTAATCTGGGCTGCGTGACTTACTTCTCTCATAAACATTCTATGATAAGGAGTACATCCATGAGTAGTAAGCGCGTTTAAATGTTCCTTCGTCCTGTATCCTTTATTAGTCCGTAGACCATAAACCGCCCACTCTGGGTGTTCATTAACGATCTTATTTATCAACTCATCGTGTACCTCTTTCGCGACAATCGACGCAGCACCTATGGAATAGATGAGCGTATCACCACGTGTTACGCCAATCGAGTCCAATTCTGAATCCACAGAAAAATGATCTGACACTACAATGTACTTCCCAGTTGTCTTGTTCAACAAGTCCTTCAAGGCCCGTTGCCGTGCGATATCCCCTGCCTTTTCAATGTTAGACACGTAGTTAACCTCATCCGGTTCTGTCACACCAATCCCTACTGTCAGCTGTGATTGAATCAGCTTGTTCAAAGTCGCTCTCACTTTGGGCTTCAATGACTTTGAATCAGCTACTCCTGTAATCACCTCATGTGAGGGTGTGACTAAGACTGCCGCTGCCACAACTGGCCCAAAAATAGCACCAACTCCTGCTTCATCAATCCCAATGACCCCCCGATACTTAAAACTGAACAGAAGCAACTCTAAATCAAAAGGGTTTTTACACAACTTCTTAACCACAAACTCAAAAAACCGACTAAGCGTTTCAGAATGTACCATACTAACCCCGTAGCCAATTGGCCCGCATTGGCCACCTTACAAGGTATCCATCTTTGATATACCTACTTGGTGTAAACCCAATATCAAATAAGTCGCACTGTACAATAAGACGATCCCGTATACTAGATATCTTCATAGCATTAGCTACTAGATCCCTATATGTAACTTCAGCCTCAGTAGAACCTATCAAACACTGTTTAACTTTCACAGAGTATGGCAGTATCTTCAGATCAATCTTCCGAAACCTAACCACTGCCTTATTTACACTCTCCTCCAAAACCACCAAGTTGTCCTTAGCCGTGGTAAGAGCGCGATTCATCTTGTCCACATCCATATAGCTTACACGAGCCTTCTTCAACACATGCCCTGGGGACAGTTTAAACTTCAGTAAAGAGCAAACCGAACAATAACCGATCTCGCTACTCAATACAACAAAACGCGGATTTCCCGCGCCTTCCAGAATCATAAAGTCGTCACCCAAGTACGCCAACTTCATACCTGAGCAAACTGACGCAACAGACTCATAATCAATTCCTGTGCGAGTTGACAGGATCGCACGCACTTCCGTACCCCTGCAGCGGATGAGAAGGTCTTCTTCCAAAAAAGCGTTGCAAACTGACGCGTAGCCCTCATCTGACAGCAAATCCAAGAACGCTGGTGTACACCCAACTATGCGGCATAACTGTTGCTTAGCGCGGGGTGACAACGTAAGCAGCTGTCCGTTATGTACCACATAACCGCTGTCAGTCAGCTCGACCCTAGCCACAAAATCGAAACATCCTTTCTTAAAAGCTTTTATTCGATCCATCATCACTCTTCACCAAAAATCCTAACCTCATAAAGCCTATGTAGCCACATTTAGGACACACCGAAGCACACAAACCAAACCAACCCAGCATCCTATAAGGGAGGGACTGGGCTAAAACAAAACCGCACTGCGGGCAAAAAACTGACTCTCGCGTTACTCTTCGCTTCGTTTCATCCATTCAGCCAGTAACCGAACCTGATCGCGAAAGGGGGTTAAATCGGACTTCGACGTAAAGAAGTCACCTTCAAGTGACAATTCCGCCCTTTGGTCACCATTTTGTAACCAAACGCGTTCCCCATTCGGGTCAATTATAACCGCCCTGTCTAAACTGCGCAGATCAGGCACTAGCATTAGGAGCTCTTTCACCTTCACCTCCTTACAAAACCTCTCGCATCATCTAAATCAAATACATCCCCATCTTTCGCAACTTTGATAGGTGCGCCAATCCGCTTTATAACCTCACGTTCTTTTAACTCAATCGTTTGCCTTCCATGATGAGTGAACAAATAATGTTTGTCCCCCAATGCCTTAATTTGTGAAACAACAGAAGCGTGACCGAAGATTTTACCACCTCTGCGCCGTATGATAGGGGTAGCGGGGCTACTACAGTCACCGACATAAAAGCGGATTTTCCGCTTCCATTGAGACCAACCACCAACAGGCGCTACAATGTCAGTGGCGACCATAAGTCTCAAATCAGGGAAGTAGATCGCGCACATGGGACACCTTAAACTATGATGTGTGGGGACAAACTCAATTGTGAGCCCCTTCACCTTAACACGACGCTTAACAACCTTCAGGTTCTTAAACTCTATCTTCTTGAAATATGAAGGAACCGGATCCATATGTGCCGAAAACTCCCCCATAAAAGTAGGTACTTCAATTTTTTTGTCAACCAGTCCCAACACGTGATCTGGATGGTTGTGGCTCACAATGAAGGCATCCGTACCTAACACATTACGAAACAACGCTGGTGAGCCACAGTCGATACAAATCTTCACACCTCCCGCACTCACTACAGTGCAAGAGTGATACTTTCTCAACGTCGACCACTCTTCAATCATCCCCCTTGTACCATATGTATAGACTTTGGTCGACATTATCTCACCCTCTACATAAGCGTGGAGGGAGTTACCTCCGTGTAGTAATGCAACTGACAAATCAACTTACGAATATCAGTTAAGATCAATGTCTTCGCTGTCAGTTGTTGAGGTGTACTGTCCGAAAGTGTTGAGTTCAGTAGATCGTAGATGCAAGCAAGAAGACGAATTGACTGCTCTTTTACATCCGCAGTTTTGGACGAGAAATAATCGCCTGGCTGACCTGGGTTCCACGCGGCCAAGCACCAACATGACGCTTTACCTTTCAAAACCTCTGCTATTTGAGACCGTAAGGTGTCAATTTCACTTGGTGTCATCTCTAACCCCTCTCAAAATCACCTAGAAAACCCCTTATCTTCTTAACTAGTTTTACAAACTGTTCATTCGTTAATAGGACCGATTCGGAAAATAACCGCTTCCGAGCGCGTCTTTCCATCTTCAACCAAGCGTTCTCAAAATCACTTGCCTCAACTTTAGAGATATCAATAACGCCCGTATCTGGAACATACTGGATTGCAACATATACTTTTAAAGGGGTAACATCAGGTAGAAATCTTCTTTTCATCCCTACTCCTTGGGTCACAACAGTAAAAGCTAACCCAACTCTTAGTTTACCACATAAAGTGCAACTCGTCACCTAGTTTTAGGAGCCATTCGATGTATCTCCTCAGGAATTATCGAATACCTCGCCACCACTTCAGTACCATCTGAGTACTTGCGGATCAAGACCAAATCTTCAGGCACACCCTTATGGAACCTGCCTAGCGATGAACACACAAGTACTGATGTTGGTAACTCGTTAGCGCGTCCTGTTTCAGAAATCCACAGAGGTAAGATCGATACAGAGTCACAAAATCTAACTAAATCAGCCACTCCCATCAACCCCCTTCTTGAATGCCTCAAGTGCTGCCAAAAACTGGCTTAAGACGCTATCTGAAGCCCTGACAACCACACACTCTGCCATACTTTCAGCGGTAACTGAGCTCATTCCAAGCTCGCGAAAAATAGCTGCTAACTTCTGTGCGGACGTGTACAGAAGCACAGCCAACGATTCCCCTTGCGGGGTTAACTCGATATAACTGTACCTCTCATGTTTAACCAGCCCTCTTCGTACTAACCCCTTAACAGTTATTGTCACAGCAGCTTTTGTCAACCCAAGGTAGTTGGCAACGTCGCGAACCCGAGCAACTTTATAACTGCGTTGTAAGGTATAAATAGCTAATAGGTAGTCTTTAGCTCCCCGCATCTTCGCTTAGGCCTCTCAAGGTGCGCATCATCCCCTCTACAGTTACGAAAGCCATCTCAACAGCCGCAACGGCAACGCATGCTTTCTCAACACTACTCATCTGTCTCCAGCGCAAGTGGAGCCACTCTATTCTCCTAGACCGTGTCCTGGTCATAAGGGTTTCGCTCACTAACCCTGTCGCGAGCGAAGTTATCTCGTCAAGCTTATCTTTAGTTATACCAATAGCATCTGTCAAACTACCTGCCTCGTGATTCAGAGGCTTCCCCGACTTCGTAAATCCACTCGTCACCTCTTCAAAGTCCGTATCGCCCAAAAGCGACACGACTTTCATAAGAGTATGAACAAGCTCCTCATGACTTAACGCTGTAAAATCCATGAGCACCTCCTAAAGATCATACTAAGCGGTTATACATATCGTTCACCTTACTTCTCAACAAGTCAACTCTATTTGTAAGATGCCGTAACGTATCAAGAATGAACGCTGTAGGACAAAACTCACTTCCTGATTCCACCGCCTCATCCTCCGCCGAAGCGTCCTTCAAGTATATCGAGGCTTTATTCCTTAAGGCATTTACCGCTTCTTCCAAACCCGAGATCGTCTTCTCCAAAACACACAACTCTGTTGCGATTGGTCTTTCTTTAATTGCGTCACCCATCACTAACCTCCTTTAACGTTTTTTGAAAAACCGTTTACAAATTTACACACTGATCAATTGGGTCTCACCTTCATTCGGGCTCAAGAAAAACACACTATTTAGCATGGAGCTCACGATCTTGATGGATCGCAGCCTTTTCCATGGGCCTCACTCCGTTCCAAGGCATTATACGTCAGCTAACCGCACCAATCGTTCAGGGCCTCGTCTCTATTGTAGCTCACTATACTGACATGGGCCACATAAAATTTAGGGTTCGCATCTTTTTCACGGGCCTCACTTATGATCAGGCGCACACGCATTGCTGACGCGGGTCACACAACTTTTAAGGCTCGCAGACTACACTCAATCACATCTCTACAGCGGGGCTCACGGGAATATAGGCTCGCATCCCTCGAGTGGGTCCACACTTATCTTCTGGCTCACATAATCACTCGGGGCCGCATTTTTTCTTCGGATCGCATTAACAATTCGGGGCACGTTTGCTCCATAGGCTTACGCACTAGAAAATTAGGCGCTCACTTTGTCTAGGGCTCGTAGTTTTACTTTAGGAGCACACTTATTCCACGACTCGCGTCTCCCCACAAGGAGCACACTCAATCCACGGCTCGTACGGTAATATAGGTTCTCATATCCTCATGGACTCATCCATAACTTCGCACCATTCAATTGGGCCACACTATTCATCATGGCTAAGCTTACGTGTTTATGCTCAACACGCGCCCTTTTCATAGGCCCTCATATGGATTCGTAGGCTCGTTCTATGCACCTACCTCCTCTTCATCAACTAATGGTGGTATATAGTGATGACCTAACTTTTCAACTACGTAACTGGCTCTCACAGGAAGACCTTGTGCCTTCCTTGTCACTTCCCACAAGTGTGCTAACCACAGCTTTATCATTTTACGCCCAGCCATATTATCAAGGTGTTTCAAGGAAATGCAACCCTCTGGTACCTTCACACCCTTCTTCGACTTCACAACCTTACCCTTAAACCGCGCTAAGTAGCCCTCTTTAGCCTTTAGATACTCTCGATAGTATACCCCACGTGCACGTATAAGCGAACGCGACAGTCTCCAGCACATGGTTCGTAGCTCGCAATTCCAGTCGAGTACTGTACCTCTTGCCCGCCTCGGAGCATGACCATCAACTACATGCAAACCTGCGTACTTCCACAACTTCGAGACTGTTGAAAAGACAGCGAGACCGCGGCGACCTGTGTAGCGATAGTACACTTTCTTTCCCTTAACAACTCTCTCTACTACATCAGCTCCTTCCTTCTTCATCTGTTCATACTCCGCTTTTGTGATCTCTACTTTCTCCCTCATTCCATCTATAAGCCCGATAACCTTCATAGTGTTCTCGCACCCACAACCTTTTACTCGCTGGAGCCACGACCACGCTGGATGAGATTCAGCCCTCTTTTTAATCTCACTACCTAAATTGTTCTCAACAGTAAGTAGCTGCTCGTAAACACTAACAGTTACTGGGTCTTTAACACGCGTCTTGTTCAACAACTCGCTCCGCACTTTCGCTTTAGTTTTAAGTTTCTTTTTCATCCGATCATACTCTTCAACCCCATAAAGCTGAATCAGTCTTAATTCACGGCCAACCCGTAGCTTCTGAACCTTTAAGTGCAGACTAACAAGATCATTCAAGGTCACTTATATCACCTCCTTTCATCGAGAAATAAAAAAGACGACTAAAGACTCACAGACCTTTACCCCATGACTTCTCTAAGTCACGGAAGTATGCATATGCCTCCGGCCACTTCTTTTTTAAAAGAGAAGGCTTATGCATGTAGAACGAGAATGCTTCAGCATACCCTTCTACTGGGTTAGTCACAGAGTAGGGAGTGATGAGACGACGGCGCGTCTCACGAGAGAATCTAAGAACCTTCAAGAGCTCCCGAAACAAATCCTTAAAACCCTTTGCACTAGTGAAAGCCATTACACGTTCGGTCAGCCTCGACATAGGCACCAGCACTCTCTCAACATATGGTGTATACGCTTCCGTCATAAACTTCTCCAAATTATCGTGCTTCGCCTGAAGCACGTGGCCAAACTCGTGAAACACCAAACGTCTTGAAGGATACACAGTCCCCAAAATACGAGACGAAGGAAACGCCACAAAAAGACTTTCACCTATTTTCAATGGTGTATCCCCCAACGTGGTCAAACCCAAACGGTGCGCACCACCAGTGCCAAGGGCCAACATCTCTGCCACGTCCTTATTAACCCCAGCTTTAGCCAACTGCGATAAAAGCCTCTTCTCATAAGACTCCCAGACAAAGTTACTTTTCGCCAATCTCCCAGCTTCTGCCTTAAGTACGTCAGAAGCAACCAGTCCTCCAATCAGAGGTAAACGTGGCATTTTATAGTTAACAAGGTGAACGTCTTTCAGTAGACCTGGGAGTCGCGACTCAAGGACTGACAAAGCAACTCTTGTCCGGCGAACTTGGGGTAAAGTCAACTTACCTTTCAAACTCATATATTTCCCCGTATGTCGACCCAACCAGTTAAGAACCGGATTCGGTGTTCTCGACGACTTCATTTCCTGAACTACTTTCATCCATTGAGGGTTACTTGGTAAAACCCACTTCGCACCTTTTTCTGTAAGTAACCGTGCAAGCCTCTCCGCTTCACGCTTAAAAAGCACCCGATGAATAACCCCAGCGCCAACCACACCACCAAGAGCCAAACCAGCATAAATTGCTCTCGTTGACTTATACCATTCATCACGGTACTCTTTCTTTATGATCGGAATCCGTCTGCCGCGATAGGTAATCCATTTCTCAACCCATTCCTTTGGGAAGCGAATTCGTTGTTCCTCACCCCGGCGTGTCAATTCAGGGATTTTTTCTTCAAGCTCGAAAACGTAAGCTCCTTTTTGGTCTGGTAAAATCTCAACGTGAGGAAGAAAACCCTCTAATACATCAGAAGGTATTCCGTTAGGAAATGCAGGGCAAGCAAGCTTACGTGACTGAAAGTGTTTACACCCTAGGCATAAAGGTCCATACTCAAAATGAGGTGGCTTTATAAGTTCAATCATCAACAGAATCTATCATGGTACCTCCACCTCACGGTCAAGCGTCCAAGTCAACTAGCGGGGATGGATCACCTTATACCCACACTGTGGGCAAACCCAAAAAACACCTCCTGTTTTCGCCTTACGGGGCTCCAAAAGAGAACCACACTCAGGGCACAAGTGCATAGGAACAACTAAGAAGAAACCAGTTAGAATTAAAAGGAGCAACCTTATCAACTTCTACTCGCTTTACCAACGGCGTAATTATCCAAACCCTCTGTTAAAGTCACAAAAACTGACGACACAGAACGAGGAAGCTTCTGAAGAACTTTCTCAGCTACTAAATTAGATAAAGTCTCTGCTAGTGGCTCACCTTCGATTATCGTAACTTCCGACTTTGGTAGAATCATAAAATGATTTCCTGCCTCTGTTGTGTATCGAATCTCAACGGACTCAAACTTCACTTTAGCGTACTTAGATGAAACTATCAACTTATGGTCTACCCACTCATTCAAAGTGTCCTTCAACGCCTTCTTTAAGACCACAAAGTCAATAAGCATCCCCTTTTCATCAGGAGTTCCGCAAACCGCAACGCTGACACGACTGCTGTGACCGTGAACGCTTTTACACTTACCTTCATAAAAAGCTAAAAAGTGCACGTAACAGCAATCAACAGTACATACGTTATTAACACCTATTATTGCCATTCCTCTCCTCCTTACAGCAGTTTAAACATAGACTTAAGAAGTCTTCTAACTTATACACGTACAAGCGACTCTCTTCCAACATTACTAACATCCAAACCTTAAGCTCGCATTTCAAAGGCGTAACTACTACTGTAGGCCCATGACTTCTATGCGCTACTAGCACGGGTGTACTATTAACTGGCGTTTCCGAGACGGTCTGGTGCCACCAAGAAACAATTCCTGAAGATGCGCCAGTTAAGAAATCTTCAACCCGGTAGTCCTTCCTGTTTTTTAGCTCAAACGTACAGTAACACCTCGGATAATCTGTGGTATTTATCTGCACAACATCACCACAAAATTGGAACATTCTTCCCTTTTGCTTAAAAGTCGCTCTCCTCCAAAAAACAGAGTCATCGCGCCCTTCAGACCAAGCCAAGGAAAGCAAACGGCAAAACTGCCTCTCAAACCTACTTCCTTTATCCTTCTCTCGTTTTCCCACTTTGGGCTCTCATTCTCTTGATCAACCCAACAACACTTTTCAGAAGCTTCGCACCAAAACGCACTGTCACTCTAAGAGGTTTGAACTTAACGTCACACGATACGTAATCAGCGAGATGACCCTCAAGAGACTCACTGTTTACCTTTACATACAATTTTTCTCTCTCCTCCATAGTACTACCTCCTACTCATACGATCATAACCCGATCCAAACCAGCCGGGCTTCGGCGTCACTACATGTGACGCCAACAAAGGAAGCTAATACTCGAATCGCGCTGACGGGATCGGCTACAGTCCACCACCATCGACGCTGACCATGTATATCTAACTCTACCCCACGAAACATAGCCTTAGCGTCTTTCTCTAATCTTTTCCACAACAACTCAACTAACGCACAAAACAAAGAACAGCTCTCAAGCGCCACAGACACACGCATACCATATGGGACTCGGTCTACTGAAAGCTGCCAACCGAGCTTAACCATGTAAAGCCGCTCAAGATAAGTTAAAAACCTACTTCCCTCTTTCTCCATTCCACACCACAATATGCTCACGGCATCCAAAGATGTAACCATAACGTCCGCAAAAGTTGATAGTTTTTTCTGCTACCTTCAAAAACTCCTCACGGTTCTTACATTGAGGCATCACTCTCACTTCCGAACACTTAAAAAAGTCAACACAATGCGTGATAAATTGGCGCAGCTTATCTTCCGCCTCATCATACACAAACTTTAAACTCATATCATGATGCCTCGCGCCCCAACGAAGCTCGTCTTTGCCTATATGAAGCTTTGGTGAGATTTCATAATGATCCACGAGTAACTCAAGCATAAGCGGGGGGCATATCGTCCCATTTGTCTCAACGCAAACCACAAAACGTTCTTTTTTCAGTTGAGTCACCAAATCCACCAGTTCGTCCCTGGGTTGAAACAGAGGTTCACCTCCCGTCAAAACGACCATCTTCGCTCCAAGTTGGTGCACACGTGCTAACACTGAACTCACCGGCATAGTAGCAGCGTCAGCGTCGTCCCAACTGTATTTCGAATCACAAAACACACACGGACGCGGTCGACTAAACCGCTCAATATCTAAGTAAAGATTACACCCCGCGAACCTTACAAAAACCGCAGGATAGCCTACGTACTTTCCTTCACCTTGCAGAGATTCGAAGATCTCCACTATTTTCACTTAGCATCCCCCTACTCTAAGTTACTGTGCACTGCTTTCATTTGAGCCTCACTAACACCGAGTTTCTCCATTAACAAAGCGACACATGTCTCAAAGACAACCAGCGTCGCTACCTCAAACAAGCTACCTAATGGGAACCTCATAGGTGTACCAGCCACTTCACGACACTCAAAAGCTTCCAACCCGCCAGGAATTTGCGGAAGCGAAGACGGAACCCATAGTACAAAATCAGCTAATTCCGCGAGTGGAGACCCACGATCCGCTGTAACCCCCAAAACTCTTGAACCACGCGACTTCGCAAGCCGTGTTACATCTACAACTGTTGTAGTTCTTCCACTCCCCGAAACCGCGATAAAACCGTCCCCTTCACGAATCGCGGGGGTCACCGTCTCACCTACTACGAAAGTCTTCACACCCAAATGAACTAGACGCATAGCAAAAGCTTTCGCGACCAAACCCGAGCGACCTGCACCAATGAGGTAAACACGGGGCAATGACGCGATCAGGTTGGTAAAATCAACCAGTGCTTCGGGCGGGATCTTAGAAACAACACTCCGGATCACATCTACTGTTCTTAACACTAACCCCAATCACTACTCCTCTAGTGTTACTTTAAGCTCCCCTCGATCCCATCCTGCTTCAGCAGTATCGTATACTAAATCCACAACTTCTCTTTCAAGCCAAACTGCTACCCTTCTAGCACTCTCCTCATCCAAAACAATAACTGTCGACTGCCCATCATAACCAGGAGGTGCGCTTTTAACTCTAACTCTAAGCAACTTCATCGCTTTCCTCCTTTACTTCTTACCTGACATTATAGAGCTAACTCCACCTTCACTCCACTGAGCGGAGTCCTCAACTGGTTGAAACGGACGAGTAAGTCTAACAGCAAGCTCTTTCATAACCGAGAGTTCTTTTCTCTTCACTTTTCCCACCACGTCTATGCGTCTTAGCTCCTCTGAAGTAAGTGTGAAAGCCACTATGAAGTCGTCAACGCGTTTCAGGCAAACTCGACGTGTTTTATCACGAAATGTCATATGCCCAACAGCGACGCGCTTCCTCAAGACCTCACGTAGCAACACGTAAGCATGCGCATCACCATCAGGACCTACTACGTAAGCAGTATCGTGGTAAATCTCGGGAACGTGAGGAGCAAAGTAATCAACATGAATCGTTTTATCATCAACAACCATCAACTTATCAACAGGATCAACAGGAACCAACTGACCTTTTGAAACCTCATAACCTCTCATCGCTTCGCTCCGGTCCACTTCTCGGCCGCACGACTCACAGAATAAGCGGTATTTAAGCTTTCTGTGACACGTAGGACAAATTAAGTGTAGTGGAGTCCCATGATTACTCGGAAACGCTCTATAAAGCCTGACCGGCACTTCAACTGATCGAACCCTTATTATACCCTGCCAAACTGTTCGCATCTTTCTTCTTACCTCCTTCTGGCCCTAATTAGAATCGGACCATTAAGTTCTTCCCTACTCATGTAAGGTAGGCTAGTCAACTTCCGTTTCTATCCCCTCTTCTTTCAACGCTTCTGCAAAGAACCCAGCAAGAGCGCTAATTTTAGCGTTAATCCTTCTGGTTTTCATTACTATCATCCTCTCAAGTTCAGATTTCAGCTTCATTAACTCCTCAACAGCTTTTTCCGCAGTCTCAGAGTCAGAAATCGGATTACTCACCAACTCTAACTTCACAAACGGCTTCCCCCCTTCTAGTATCTCCTTGTCGTAACAGTACTTCCCCTGCAGAACCTCTAGTTTAACCCTGTCTTTGAACGCGACTTCCACCTCAAGCTCCACTGTAGCCTCTAGAACCACATACTCCGGCTTTCTGCTAACTTTCACCCTCATCTCTTCTCACCTCCTTTATCTAAAACAATCTGCGAGCTCATCCAGTATCGCATCTCTAACAGCACTGTCATATATTTCTCCATGCCCCTCTTTTGCTATCTTTTCAATACCCGCTCGCAGTTCTCTCTTGATATGATTTATCAGTTCTTTCACCTTTTCCTCACCTTCAGAACTGAACATCCCAAACTCTTCAAACTCTTCTTTCTCTCGATTCATCCCTCACCTCCTTCTCTTACAAGCTTCGCTAGAATCTTCCTGTTCTTTCAATAGCGTCCTTCAAAGCCTCAGCTCCTGCTACTACTTCCACATTCCACCTACAAACAACTCTAGCAGGAGAGCCTTCACTAAGAGGTGTACACGACAAATAAAAACTCGGGATTTTTCCTTCAGTATCCTCTATCAGATAAACCGTCACTTCACGCACTACTTCAAAGTTATCCACAGCACCACACACTGGGCATGCAAATGAATCCGGCATAAGGGACCCAGGATCATAGGAGAGACCCTCAAGTCGATCTCTCTCAACCACACTCTGACAGTTCTTGCATCTGACACGCATCTGACCTACCTCTTTGAAAAAAATTATTATTAAATATTAAAAAAGAGACCTTACTTCCACCCACGTTGCTCGAGGAGTTCAAGCAACTGTAAACCCCGCACAACTGACCGGGTCAGTGATACAAGTGGTACATAGACCGCCTCTTTCAATACAATGCTCGCAACTCCTAACTTTCTATCTGGCGCTACAGTGACTGCCCGAAAAGAACCAAAAGGCCCCAAGACCTTCCACCTCCAGCTACGGAGTTCCATTACAACAAGTTCGTAACCCAACCGCGTGAGAAACCAAGCCATAAACGACTGGTGTGTAGCAAATTCCACCATATCAAGTATAAAATTCACACCTTTCAACATTAACTCACCTGTGATATCAAGCTCAGGTATTAGCGTCCGAAACTTCATCAAGCAGGTCACATTCTCACTAGACGTATGTGTGGTTGGCTGTTTCAGAGCGTCCCTCGTCGCATGGCTAATAAAGTCAAGCATACCTAGTTTCGCCCATTTACAAACATTGTCACTCGCCAAAACTGATCCGAACCGTCGGGTGAGCTCCATCAATTCCCACTTACTGTCAGGCAAACCGATTTGAAAGTCCTCCAAGTCAACCTGCTTATGGATGCCTGACGTCATACTTACAGTAATTGAAGTTTTATGTGGATTTATCATTGCTGTAACAGAAACCCAACTACGTACAGCCGATCCACTCCGAAACGGGATAGACCCCTGCAGACGGAGCAACTTCAACTGCCAGAACAAACGTTTCATGTGTCTTCTCGCTCAACAACACATCAACAGTATTAAGATCCATAAAATCAGGCCTATTAAACACCCAAGAAGAATTCCCTTAGCTGCGTTTAAGCCATTGTCGTCCTTCTTCATCACCTAACCCACTCTTCTACATCTTGATATGATAAGCATTTCGTGCACTCCAGTAAAAGAAGGCCTTTAATCCCAGGCCGTTTCATTGTGTCTGATAGCCAACTAACCAAATCTGACACTGAATAAAACACAGGGGTACAGTGAGTGAGAGGGGCGAACTTATATCGTTTCGCGTGTGCGATCCAGTCAGGAAACTTTAGTTTAAATATCCTCCAGAACTTAAAAGGGTAAGGTTCAACCCTTATAAAGTACCTAGAAGTAACCCACAATTTATCAACCGAAGCTTTCTGGACGTCACTACTTACTTCCCGTAACACACACGTCAATAAAGGCCACTCTGCACGTCTTCCAGCCCGCATTACTTTTCACCATCTTAACCTATGTTTTACACCCCGATATGCTAAGTATTTCGTACACTCCAACAAAAGAAGGTTTCTAATCTCAGGACGCTTCATTGTATCTGACAACCAACTAACGAGATCCGTCACTGAATAGAACCACGGAGTATAAGGAGCAAAAAGATCGACTTCAAACCGCTTCGCATATACAATCCAATCAGGAAACTTCAGCTTAAACAACTTCCAAAACTCGCGAGAGTGAGGTTCAACCTTTATATAGTAACGAGAAGGAATCCACCCCCATACATCATCAACCGAAGCTGACTGTACATCACAGCTTACTGAACGCAACACACTTGTTAAGAAAGGCCACCCAAATAGTCTCTGGTTTGTATTACACTTTCTCACCTACTAACCCGCGCTTCTATATTATACTTTGCACACTCTAATAGAAGCAGGCCCCTAACTCCTGGTCGCCTTATTGTATCTGACAACCATGCGATCAAATCTGACACCGAATAAAACCGGGGGGTGTAAAGAGAGAAAAAGTGATCGAATCTATATCGCTTCGCATGAACGATCCAGTCAGGAAACTTTAGTTTAAATATCCTCCAGAACTCGTGAGAGTAAGGCTCGACCTTTACGTAGTAACGAGGAGGGTCCCATCCCCACAAAACATCAATTGAAGCTGTTTGTACATCTCGGTTTACTGACTGTAACACACACGTTAATAAAGGCCACTTTACACAACCTTTGGCCTGCATACACTTTCTTACCTCTTTAACTCTCTTGGGTCTTCTAGTTGCTTAACCATTACCTGAGGAGCCCTGCCCAAGAAACATTTATAATTAAAAATCTCCACCGCTTCCTTTTTGGCTAGCTCGTACGCCTCCTTTACACTAGGAGCATCAATCTCAAAGCTTACCGCATCACCACGATATTTTGCTACTACACTAAACTTCATCCTTCTTCACCTCCGAGATTTCTCGTTGTATAACTTCAAGTGCTTTAGCCCAAAACGCCTTACTTCCCGCCTTTAATCGCCACAACCTTCCACTTGGCGACTCTAGTGCACATATGACATCTCGTAACACCTTCTTGAACAACTCACCCTTCTGAGGTCCAACTACAGTTTGACCTCTAGCTAATATAAGTCGCATAGAACAATAGGTGCAGTTACCAGGTGACGCCCACCCAAAGCTAACGACCACCTCTACATCTACTTCGCCCTTATACCAACCCCGCAAAACAGCAGGCTTGACGTCTGTGAATTCAACTGACTCTAACTCAAAAGGAGTGCGAAGCGCAGCCCGCCGGATTTGAGCTCGCATCTCCGCACGCCTCTTCCGCTCAAGTGCTAGATTTCGCTCGTTTCGCTCGTACGATTCAAGACATTGTCTAATAAATTCACGTCCTTGTTGTGTTAGACTCAGATTTACATATCCACGCCTCACCCACCTACAAAGTGGTAAGGCTACACTCGTAGTGCAACCCCCACAGTCACGAACAAAGTCCGTATCCATGCATCTCAAATCAGGAGCATAGACTTCCTCTTTTGGGCTTCCAACTTGTATAAATTTCGACTTCAGTTTATAAATCTCCTCAAAAAGTTCCTCATCTGTTGCCTTCCTAAAATTCATCTCTCCTCATCCTCTTAACATGATCCTCCACACCTCAACTTTGTCCCTAGTAATTTATATATGCTTTACAGTCCACTTAGTATAAACAATCGTCACCTCCCCCACCCCCCGCTATTTCTCGCATAACCTCAAGTGCTTTAGTCCAAAACACCTCACTTCCCGACTTCAGTCGCCACAACCTTCCACTTGGCGACTCCATTGTATGTATGACATCTCGTAACACCTTTCTGTATAACTCCCCCACCTGAGGCTCAACTATAACCCGGTCTCCAACTAGTACAAGACGTATAGCGCAAAAAAGCATCGACCACCCAAAACTAACAACCGCTTCTACGTCCACTCCACCTTTATACCAACCCCGTAAAGCGGCGGGCTTAGTGCCCGTAAACTCAACCGTTTCCAACTCAAAAGGAGCGCGAAGCACGGTACGGTGGATTTGAGCGCGTGCCTCCGCACGCCTCTTCCGCTCATTTCGCTCGTACGATTCAAGACACTGACTAGTGAATTCACGTCCTTGTTGTTTTAGACTCAAATTTACATATCCTCTTAACATGATCCCCCACACCTCAACTTTGTCTCTAGTAACTTATATGCCTTACAACAGTAATTCACTTGGTATAAACAATCGTCTAACGCGTTATGTGTTTTTGGGTCTCCGCTCTTCTCCTCCCTCTTAAGTCCCGCCAAAAACACCAAAGTCCTAATATCCCTCCAACGGGTATAGTGAAATGGGAGTTTTTGCCCGAGTTTTTGACAGACACTCTCAAGAATTTCTATATCGTAAAAATGCGACCAAACGTAGGCTTTTTTATCGATCTTACAGAAAGCCGTTAGCTCTTCCAGAGCCTTTGTCAAAGGAATAGTATCCTTATCCCAAGTAATCCTGTCTTTATTCTCCAGCCAAAATTTGAGTTCTTTATATTTGATCTCAAGGCCTTTATCCAAACAGGACTTTATATTAACGTTTACAAGAAAAGTTTCTCCGGTTTTTCCTGCCCAATCAAAGTACACTGCGCCGATCTGGGTAATAACCGTACCTAGCGTCTCAAGGTCCAACATTATATTACTCACACCACATCTCCTCCTTCACAAAGGTCACTTACTCCACCCTTGTCAAAATTCGAAACCTTAAGTCTTCGGGTTTCACACCAAATACTCCTGTCGTGAAACCCTTCACCTCGCGTGACGTGTTCCGCTTCAAAGTCACAACCAAAGCACTCTCACCCACTCGTAAGCCGCGAAAGAAAGGACTGCTGCTTCTCACGGCACCTAACCTCTCTAAAAGTTCACGGGTTGACACGTGCCCAACGTAATGAGTAAGCCCGTGTACTAAAGGTTTTACCTCCTCAAATCTTTTCGTTCTAACTTTATACACGCCATCCTCCGTCGCCACCACAGACGACAAAATAGCTACTAGTCTCATTCTTCCTCCTCCTTCTCAAGTTGTCGGTAAAATTCAGACCATCCCTTCTCCACATATGTATACGGGGCGTACTTCTCTAGAAGCCCCTTCTTCACTAACCGATCGCACCTACACCGAACAGCATTAAAAGAAAGCTCTATACCAAGTTCATACCTAATCTGGTCCTTCAAAAAGCCCACATGCGTTGGCATAATAGTATGAGACACAATAACTTCATTGACCTCTTTACTTCGCACACACAATCTCCCCTATTGTAAGTAATACTCTCCAGACATACTCTTTACTTCGCGCCCCGCAGTATCGGTACAAAACACGGACTAGGTCGGGCTCGGTAGCGAACAACTTTCGTAGTATATAACCAACAGCCTGTATGTTCGTCTCAATACCAAATAAGTCCCTTTGTGTCTTTATAATCCCAGCCTGCTTGAGTTCCGGAACCCAAACAGGCATGATTTGACCCAAGCCAATCGCACCCGTAGGGGACACAGCATATGGGTCAAAGTGGCTTTCAACTTTACATATAGCTAAAATTAAGATAGGGTGCGCTTCTTGGTGTGCACACTGCACAACCAGCCATGCCTGTGATCTCGTTAACCGACTGTTCTTTAACACCCAATCTACTTCATCTCCGTAAGCGCAAATAGCAAAACACAAAAGGGCGCCTACTATACAGCTTCTCACTCCTCCAACCAAAGCTTCTCTCTCTTTCAGTTTCTCTTACTACCTTATCTTAATCTCGTACCTACCGCGTCCCTTTGAAACTACCTCTACTGTGTAAGAAGGCGCGACACCGCCCGGACGCACCAACTTGAACTTAGGACAATATGCTAAGTACTCTATAGTGTCATTCTCATATTTGTAGCTCGCGTCCAGGATAATAAAGTTAGAGAACACCAACATAAGCACCCCAAGCAACTCAGAGTTCTCATTACCTATAGCTAAATCCAACATCCTTTTACTGATTTCAAATTTGCCTAACCTCCGACCTTTAGGTTCTCTCTGACCTGCCACTATAACACCCCCTATTTTACCACAAACTCAGCTACCTAATAATAAATCTCTACCACTTTCCCATTTTCGTACACGACCGCTGCTTCGCTACACCTTACCTCAAACCAAGGCTCGTCTTCATCCTTCCCCTTTAACTTTATTTCCCACCACGGTTCTTCGTCTGTGGGGGTAGACACAAGTACTTCATCTCCGTCACCCCAATCTCTACCGTAAAAAAGCGCTCTTCCAAGCATTGATCTATACCTCCTCTATTTTATCCTCCTCACAAATAACACACACCCACGTCCAAGAGGAATCAACTTCATCTGCCCTGGCTCAAGTGGCAGTATGTCTTTCTCTTCCACCCCCAACGCTCCAAGGTGATCCCGGTCACACATCCGACGGAGACTAATTCGAGGTTGGTGTGCGATGCACACCCCGCCTGGGGACAGAATCTTTGACTGAAGCAACACTAAAGGTACCTCCTTCTCAAAACCAACTTATCAAAAACCGCTAAACATTTTAGCGTATCAAGCGCTTCCATGCTGTTACACCAACACGAAGCTTCCACAATCTACCCTTAGGGGAGGTCTTTATAGCACGAATAACATCAGTTAACACCTTCTGCCGCAGTCTCCCTTTCCGAGCCGACATCGTAATAACCACCCCACCCCTTGATAGCCTTACGATCGTAGGGATGCCATCAACAATCATGACTTCAGCGCGTACGTCTCCATATCTACCACAAACCCCAAAAGCGGGACCAAGGCTAGATTCGGGTCCGCGAACTATGTGAAGGTCGTTAAGTTCAAAAGAATTATATAACACATCCAAACGCAAAGCCGCCTTTGAATTACAGAGTTGAGAAGCAACTCCTTGAACGAAACCCTCCAATTCAGACGCTACAACGTCACGGAACGCCTGTAAAACGCGACCGATCCGCTTTCCCTTTATAAAGTTAAGCTCACTCGGTGCGTCAATTATCCGACCATTCTGGTTGAACGGACTTTTTATCACAAACTCAAAGGGGTGAAAGATCCATCTCGAACCCCTGTTGGACAGGAGTTCCTTCACCTCTTCCACTGTTGAGGCCTCGAAATCGGTCACATAGTCTCCCTCAAAACTAACCAATAATGCCTGATACACCTCACAAACCCCTTTGCGACAGTTAACGGTGATAATCAACCGTAACCAAATACCCAGTAGTTATACCCCTCTCCTCTAAAGTCTTCTTCACATAGCCGTCAAAGCCGGTCCTACAAAAGCCGAAACCAGTCCAAATCTCATGGTGAAGAACCTCGTTCGGAAGAATTAGTGTATAACACGTCAGTCGCGATGATACCCTCCCAACAGAAACAACATCATCAGCGTAACCATCATCCCTGTACCTATCACGACAAGTCGGTATAAGCCCCTCGAAACCTGGGAAAAGTTTCAAGAACTCTTCACGCCTCTTGGCCTCCTGAACCTTTTTCGGATTCTTAGCCCCATACCAAAACAATCTCTTCTCTTCGCAAATCTTGTAAAACTTTTCAATCTTCGACGGATCCAGTGTCGTTACTGTATGAACACCAGACCACTGACCGCCAACAACAAACCAATCCCAAAAACCATGGCGCTCACCGGTTGCCTCATCGAACCACAGTTTGTAAGGTTCCATGATCCTCAAAACAGCTTCAAACACATCTTTAGGTAATCCTTCAAGGTAAACCTCGCAATGATAATGCATCCAAAAACCTCTCTCTACAGTTCTTCAACTAAATACACCCTAAAAAGACACCCACCTTACGACACATGCTTGTCATCTTTAAGGTTAGAACACTTACTTAACATGACCCGAAACGCTCGTTCATACTCCCTCAACATCCTCTCTGAAGCAGTATGAGTAATGACAGCTCCAATGAAAACACCTAACCCAAAACAACACAGCCCAACTACTAACAATTGTACCCCCATAAGATCACCTCCTTACTATTCAGACCCACTTACCTTCAAATCGGGGAAGTCGGTTATCACTGAATCTACCACTGCTCTCATCTCTTCTTGGTTCAAGATAACTTGTGGGTTGTTCCTCGCCAGGTCCCGCTCTGCCTCATTATCGTCATCATAGTAGCCACTTTCTACCCATACATGACATTCATACCAATTAATAGCGTAGTACTTCTTCTTCTTCATCTCTCCTCCTCCTCCTACCACACATGATGCGGCCACCTTATAACCCAACCATCATGTACGTAGTAATTGAACCTTAATAATAAGTCAAAGAAATCTCGAGCTAAAATATACTTCCAATACGCCGGTAACTCTGTTGACACAGTTGATTGTACGAGTGAGCGAAGGGGAAAACTCGCGACACGCATCTCTACTAACTCACTCTTAGTCATACCAAAAATCACTCTCATTACACCACTTGGATAATGAAGGAGCTTAAAATCGATTGGGCGAAACTGAATCTCTCTAGATAAGTCAACTTGTGGTAGTGATTTAACAAGGCCCTCAAAAGCCTTCACCAAATCTTCTTCAACTAGGACCCCCGCGTAAGGGCCAATATGGATTTTACGAACAATCGGATCAGAAATAATCCTAAACTCCCGCGTCTGAACCGCGAGCCGTAAGTTGAGCGCGGCCTTACCGACTTCAGAGTTCGTAATCACCAACGAAGGGGCAAACGTAACATTCATCTCGCACCGTTGTACCCCCTCAATTCGCATAATTGAAAACTCATCGGTCAACATCTCCCAAACAGGGTCTGTCACCTTACCGAAAACCTTACTCAACTTAAGGTGAGGGAGCAACTCGCGACAAACAACAATGTTATCAATTGGTTTATAACTCGTCGAAAGAACACCTCTAACTGTCTGCTCACGTAACCTCAACAAAAACTGAGTCTCCTTCAACACCCTATTTATTACTTCACATAAGCCCTCTTCCTTTAGAATTTCAAAGAACTTCACAGTACAACCCGCAAAAGAGCACAATTGCGACGTCGCAGTATCATTCAAGGTTAAAGGTCCATTAGGATACACTATACCTCCACTACTATCCAATTTAAGAGAAGCGGTCACGTCCCTACATCCCTTCGTGAATTCCTCTACTTGACTAAGGAAGTCCATAGCCTACCTCCTTCTTGATCCTCTACGTATAGTTCAACCATTTGGGTGGCACTGTGTGCAACCCAAACCAGTACACCCACTTACCGTTACACACATGAGTGTAGTAAACCGTCGCGTACTCACCAACTCTGCCTAGTACTACCCATACATACTCTTGACCATGGTCCTCTGGGGGCCAAACTGGAGGCACAAGATCAATGTCACCCCGTGGACATTCGTCCATTAGCCTCCGTACTAGAATAGCCGCTAGCTCCTCCATACCGTTAAACATCAACCGGTTTTCGCTTCCAACAGGGATCCCATTCTCAATTGGTATTCCCAACAAGATTGACTTCAAATCCTCCCCATGACTACTCGGGTCTCCATCAAACTGTCTAGAAACACAAACAATCGGTCTGCGTTTCTCATCAAACACGTAAGTTAAACATTTCGTACCCATTTCACACTCCTTCAAACCCTCATCACTACATTCATCAAAGTCGTGCACAACGCGCTCTAAATAGTAAATAGGAACCCCCGCCGAGCTAAGTCCACTTGAGGGCCAAACCAGTGATGCCATTTAATGTTACACGCATGAGTATAGTAAACTGTCGCGCATTCACCAACCCTACCCAATACCACCCATATGTAATCTTGACCGTAATCCTCTGGAGGCCAGACCGGAGGCACAAGGTAAACATTTCCGCGGGGATTTTGGTCTTTTAACCTGTACACCAACAGAGCCGCCAGTTCTTCCATACCATTAAACAACAAACGATTCTTTTTTCCTAATGGGAGCCCGTCCACGATCGGGATTCCCGACAAGATCAACTTCAAGTCTTCTCCATGACCTTCGGGGTATCCATCAAACCGTCTGAGAACGCAAACGATTGGTTTACATTCTTCATCAAACACGTAAGTCAGGCATTTCGTCCCCATCTTTCCATACTCCCTCTTCTAAACCTTAAGTGATTCCTTTACTTCTGACACTGACGGTAGTAAGTGCAAAATTTTTCCCATTGTGAGACGATGGAATCCCCATACCGTATGTTAAAAAGGTACACATGCCATTGCAACTTAGCTCGATACACTACGTCCATCAAAGACAGAAGACGCGCGCCTCGAATTTTAAACGCGGTATAAGATTCAAACCCACTCCAATGAGCGCAGCGCACCCTAATAGTAACGGGATTCAAGTATGGCGGAGCTAAACGCCACGCTTTTAGACAATCTGAGAGCGAGTTACTGAGCTTTAGTAACCGTCGTTGAGGTGTATTTATGCTGCGCAACGCGTCCTTCAACTTCACGAGAGTCATGGCTCGTGTACCATATCTCTCTAGCCGAATTGAGCCACTCGTTATTGCCAGATAGGGAAACCTCACCTCAACCTCATCATCCCCAAACTTCAATTCAACCAACACATCGTTGGGCAACCGTGTTTTAAACTGAACACACGGCGCAACACACAAAATTGTTTCCAACACAACAGCGGGATGAATTTGGGACAGGAGTGACTTTTCTACTTCGATAAGCTCGTTATGTAAACTCATATTCTCCTCAAACCCCCACCAAGTTTACCAAATATGGGTTAAGAAGTGCTTAAGCCAATCTAAGTTAACATACTCAATCGGGTAATGTGCACGAAATAAATCCAACCTCATTCCCGCTTTAGTTATGGTGTACCGCCCCCGCTTCTCTCGCACTATCAACCCAAAAACTAATAACTTCTCAAGCGGTCGTGACGTCCACGCAAATCCGGCCCATCCACGGCTCACTAAATACCTATGGATCTCACAATGCCTTGCGGACTTCTTCCTCTTCAAGAAATGAAGCACCGCCCTAGCACGCAGATCTAGTGTGAAGCGGTTCTCCAAGAATTGCTTCTCCCAAAATTGGCGGCGACTATAACTGCCTTGTAAAACACGTTGGATGGCTTCCTTGTCGGAAGGAAACACCTGCAACCATTCCATCGCGAAGTATTTAGTAGTTGACTCCACTACACTACCTCCTCAAGTTCAATCAAACATCTTAAACCCTCAAGGTTCCTTTTTGTCAGTTGTATAACAGGTGCGTAGCACGGAGTAAAAGTCTCACTCCAGACCCAAAGAACACATCCAGGAGCGTACTTCAACGTGAACATATCGCTCAACGAGCGAATCACTCCCCACTCACGGTCCCCCAAAGTCACTCTGAAGCAGTAACCCAGCCGTACTAATTGAAGCGCGGCAACAATGGGTGGAACCGTAAACCAAGTAAATTTGGTCAATCCATACGCAGGGGTGTGATATATAGTCAGCTTACCTTTTATCACACGCTTTACGACTTCAAGTTTAGTAATGAACAGCAGTCGGTAGCTAAAACACAAGTCATCACGCACCTCAAGGGGTAGACTAACATTACCAGCCTTAAACAGTGATTCAGAAAGAGATAAACCCAAACCCTTGGGGTGGTGTACCAACTTGGTCCAAAGTGCGGGTCCATCGACTACAAAAGCCCTAAAGCGATTATACACCTGGAAAAAGTCCTCCCATGACATAGGAAAGTAGTTATGCTTACATGTTTGCACAAAACGCCCACGACGCGAGGACACTGTGACGTGAGCCCGCCTCCTGAACATCGTCACCGACGCCTCAAAGTGAGGTACCGTTGATCCAGGACGTGGGCCATAACCCAACGAAACTGTTTTCAACTCCCACTTCAACCGCTTCACATATTCACCTCCTCTTATATCATTAAGACTCTACCAAATGGAAACTCCATCCCAATAGTGCCTGGTCCTTCAACCACCACCCAAAGTACTGAGTAAGGCGGCACCTTTTCAGGAAACGCACCGTATCCATCTGTAAAATAAACTAAAATCGCGGGATTTAAACGGCGTTCCTCAACGTTCTCGAAGACAGGACGAAAGTCCGTTCCACCACCGCCACTAACTTTAACAGGGAACGCTGGATTATGGTAAAACTCGTGTACCTTCGCATCACAAACGTACACATATAAATCAGTAACTACCCTTTTTAGCTGTTCTAACTCTGTCATAAATTGTGTCAGCTCAGTTCGACTGATTGACCCACTTGTGTCAATCGCAGCAACAACTTGGGTTGAACACTTTTGTGATCCAGGAATCCTAATTCCATTCTTAAAACAAGTTCGAGACCATATTGGAATCCTTGTGTAAGTGAAGTATTTACTCCTTCGCCCCACAGCTGAAACTATCTTTGAACGTACATACAAAGTCCATCTCACTTTTGGAACAGCTCGATCAAACTCCCTCGCCAATCCTGCTGGTAAATCTCCCCGGCTCTTCCTCAAAGCGTCTGCGAACTCCTCTCTTGCTAACCCAGATCCTTCCAATTTCCTTCCTTCCTCAGGGCGTGAAGCAACTGAAACTCCTTTTGTACCACGTGAACTATCATGCCATTCAACATATGAGCCAAAACCATCGTCGGGTCCCTTATCCCCCACCTGAAATGATATTCCATCAACTGTAAATTGCTTTAACCCCTTTGATAGCGCGTCACCAATTTGGTCTACTAACCAGCGGTATACAACCTCCACCGGGCCATCGGGTGCGCGCTCAAAGAAAACTAAACCCGAGTTTTGTATTTCGTTTCGATCAGTGAACCCAATATCGGTAAGGATTTTATGTACCACATGGTCCGCGGCTAGATTCCACAGCACAGGTTGTCTCCCTTGACCTCTCTCAATATGAAGGAATGTGTGGTGCAACAGTTCATGAGCGTAAGCGATTTCCTTCATCCGCTTTGGTAACGAGGGGCGCAGATAAATATGACCCCCTTTTGTTGCACACGCGGAGGCGAATTCTGGTAGCCCGTCTGTGTAAGCCACAGGCGCATACAACGCTATTGACACCTGCAAAGCGTTGTAAACCCGTAGTCGGATACCTGTAAAGTCAGTTGCTTGTTTCATACAAAGCCTCCTAACAAGACATTAAAGGGCCCTAGATTAGCTAGGGCCCCTTTTTACCTCCCCTCCATCTTCTTTATCAGCCCGTCTGTGATCTTTGATAGTGTGGGGTGATCAGCCAACTTATAGATATCACCGAAGTTGAACGTCATCTCCCCCATTACATAACACATTTGAGCTTCAGCGGTTAACCTCTTCGCAACAAAATCCAAAACCTTAACGTTCGGTTTGTGCCGAGACAAAGCAGCTGCAATCACAACCTGATCTTTTACTGACTCTGGCTTCGATTTTAACAGGTCGTTTATACTCTTACCTAAAATTGGGTAACTATCAATAAATTTAGCACCTGCGTTGACTCCAACAACCCCCACCGCTATATTAAGGTCAAATCCAGCACTCAGAACTTTGTGTAGATTAAACCAACTCCTCGGTGAATGAAACTTTTGGGAAGTAGGAGGATCAGGATCATAAAGAAACTCAGGGTATGCAATCAAGAACGCGGAGATTTTGCTGCTTACATTTCGGCTCGTCGCGTACTGAATAAAATCCTCTACTGTAGGATTAAACTCAATAGCGATGTCGAACCTGTCCATCACAGGCGCTAATAGCTCTGACGCACCCGCGCTATGCAGAGATAGATTCCCAGCCGCAACAAATCTCGTTTCGTCGGATGTCTCGTGTCCGTGTAGACGATGACACAAGAGCAGCTCAAACAACGGGGATTGAAGTTGTTCAGAAGCGAGATGTATGTCATCGAAGAACAATACACGCTTCCCATCAGCTGGTAACGGCAGCCAATTAGGTCGAGTCCAGTACGTTGCATCATCCCTAATGTCAGGGAGACCTTTGGCCTCGCCTGGTTCCATCAAATACAGCCGGAGTTCGTCAATAGGCATGCCGAGTTCTGCTGCTGCTTGAGCTGTGATTTCTGACTTACCACAACCTGGCGGGCCAGAAATCAACACAGACAGGTTGTGTTCCAACGCTGTCTTCAAACACTCTTTAAGCTGTTTTCCACCACTGATCTTATACATCTTTTCACCTCCTTCTCTTTTAATTTACCTCAAACAAATAAAACCGTACTAGTCTAAAGCACGGTACCTTAGCCACTTATGACTATCACCACTTCTTATAAGGCCAAGAGATCTTTTTATTAGGTTCAGAGTTACTTTTCAACTCTTCCAAATGTCGTGATAAAGCCGAGTTTTCCAAAGCAAGCTTCTCAACCTCTAGTTTCAGTTTTTTCCTCTTTAACCTAAAATACGTAACCAACTCAGTCAGGAAACGCCACATTCACAACACTCCTTGAAAAAATTTAAAATTTAAAAAAATAAAAAATTAGTACTCACATCTGAACTCACTACCTTACAGTTGTGCTCTACCAGGTATTACATCCCCCCACTCATCAGTGAAGGCCCCCCTCTACCTATAAAGTATCTCCAAAATAGCGCGACTCGACGACGAGCAAAGTAAGTTGGGATCCAAACAACCCCAGCTCCTATCGACGATACTGCCCTCTTTAGTCCTTCTATGTCAGTAATTCTGGTCACATTACCCGAACACGTAGAAGTACCTACTGTGGGGTTGACCCTCTGAATGACCACCTCATATCCAGCGCTTACATACATAGTAGTAGCTGAGACATTCCACACACCCTTAGAAGGATATAGGGTTATACTGCCTGTACCACCACGTTGGGACAAACAAGCACAACCTCTAACTTGCAGTGACCCATAACGTGTGTTAACCTCGGCCTGTCCTTCGACCTCAACTCGCCCGGTCCAAGAGCGGTACACGCTCCGCACTCTCGAACCTACTATTACCCTCACTGCTAATTGGCGGAAACGGTGCTGGCTCAACCCACTTGCTGATTCTGCTAAAGATAACCAATTCTGAACCTTGTGCGAGCGGTACAGCTCGGCAACATGACGCACAAGCAATTCTGGATTATCTAAGCTCCACTTATGAGTAACTTCACACTCAAAAGGGTGAGTGATCCGTAGTTTAGTAGGTCCTAGCCAGAAAGACAGGTGCTCACTTGATGCTACAACCCCTGTAACCTCCAACTTAAGAATCATCACTAATCAGCAATTCCTTTCATAAAGATCTCCTCTAGTAGGTGAAGGTCAGTCAGTCGTGGACCATACTCTCAAACCAACGTCCAAAAACTCCTTAATGCCATAGTCTCGCACAACCCACTTCACTTTCCCCGCCGTTACCTGCTTTTGTATATGCAACAGTGCATGGTAAACAAGGGCTTCCCTAGTTTGATCTGACGATCTGTCCCAAAAAGGCTTCCACACTTCAACCACATAGTCGTACCCCGTCAGATATGACCACTTTCCTACCGTGCGTGAGCACTTTCCAAAAAACGAGCTCTTCTCAGCCTTGTAAAACAGGAACTTAATCACAGCCTCTTCTGCGTCACTCAACTGAAACTTCTTAATCAGTTTCTTCGCTAGCGCTTCCACTTCCGGGGCGTCCACGTACTTCTCGGCTTCCTTCGATGAAATTACCTCCTCAACAACCTCCTCTAATGTCATCTCTTTAGCCATTTTTTTCCTCCTTACCAATACTATTCATGATTATTCCACCAAGCTTTGTCTCTTACTATAAACGCCTATGCGACCTCTACCAACCTGCCACAGTACGGGCAGGTTATTGTGGTATCATAATCGCTTCTTACCATAAACTCTCTATTACACACCCCACATACTTCTTTCACAAACACTTCCCCATGTTCTCTATCTTCAATTGCAAACTCCACCACATTGTTTTTGAATATTGGGTTCTCCAGAGTTACTCCTCTATCTCGGGGCTCGATCTCACTATCAAACAATTCCCTAAAGCTTATCCAGTTTCTTCCCACCTCTCATCACCTCCTTTCTCATCCGACTCCTTTCTACAAAATTCCCTAGTTTTTCTTTCTTCCTACCCAAAAGACTGTCCGCGAATTATTCCACCCAGGCTTTTCGCCAAAAATCCTCTCACACATAGCTTCCACATCTTTATAGAACTTTTCAGAGAGATACACAAATGCATAGCCTTCACGGTACGGCTCTGGATTGACATAAGGATCCTGAAACTCAAGTACCGCCTCAAAGACAGCTAAAGTAGCCTTGACTTCCTTCAACTTCAACTTAACAACCCCTGACCTAGTGTTAAATCCATCTACGAAGTCCTTACAAGTACTTTCCCATTCTTTCATCATTACCCCCTACTCATCTCTCTTAACTTCTCATCTGGTGTTGTCTTAACCAAGGCTTCACAAACGTCTCGTTCATACGCACCAATTAACACAACCATCCATGTTCCCTGTGCACGCTGACGAATTTTCATCATACGTAGCGTACGAGCTTCTGCCTCATACCTCTTAAGTATATGCTTCATCTTGGCTCGCAAGGCCAACTTTAGGAAGCGAGGGTCAACATACCGAGCTATGAAATGAGAATCGAGATATTTCCGCCCAGTAGCCCAATCATAACCCCATGTAAAGATCGTTCTCGCGCCTCCTTTACGTTTCATCAGACTTCCTTTTTAAAAAATTTTAATTTTAAAAAAATTTTTTTTGACCGCACCTACGCACAAAGACGTAAGAGCCTTCTCTCACCTTGCGAGAGGTTCAGCACATCTTCTAACCAACTCAACAGATCCTCTTTCGCGATAAATTCAGGGCAAGCAAGAGACACCAACGTTCCAACTCTATCAATCATAATCCGCGCACCGTACTTAAGCGCGCGCGTGGCAGCCCCAGGATATCTTCTCCTAAAGGCGCTCCAGTACCCCAAATGATTTGGGCTAACATGAATGTGATAACACCCATTAACACGTACTATAACCGCAGATTCCACAAGCATATGCGGCACTGCGGAGGACATTATGTAAGTCAGCATCCACACTGTGCCTTCTCGCAAATGTATAGCAACCTTCGCTCTCCTTGTGACAAACCTAGTGTGTCCGCCAACCAGTCTAACAATCCTTTTTGTGTAGAAAACTCAGGACAAGTGCCACTCATTTTTGCACCACGCTCTTGCGCCAATCTCACACTATTAGAGTACCTCCTCTTAAACTGTGCCCAATATTCACTATGGTCAGGGGTGACTAAAATAAAGTACCACCGCCCCTTAACCAAGTCAGTGATCACCGCATAGCTAACTCGCGCGTTAGGTACAGCATGTGATAGTATGTGAGTTAACATTTGCATCAAAGTAAACTAAGCTCCAACAGTTTTCTCTCACCCTGTGACAAACTTAGTGTGTCCGCTAACCAACCCAGCAAATTCTCTTTTGAATGAAACACCGGGCACTGTCGGCGCCCTAACTCAAGATCAAGTTCTTCAACACCACGTGCGCAAGCTAATCGTTTATAGTGAGGATACTTTTGTCTAAAACATCCCCAAAAGTCCCTGTGGTGGGGCTCAACTACTATATAATAGTCACTTATGCCCCACTTAGGCAAATCCCAATGTTCTATCCTCGCCGATTCAACATACACTTCTGGTACAGCTCGTGCTAATAATTGAGTCAAAAACCGAGACAACCTCCATACCCCTCACACAGAAGTAGAAGTTTTCTTTCACCCTGAGTCAATTTAAGCACATCAGATAGCCACTCAAACAAATCCCCCAAATCAGCAAATTCTGGGCAAAAGCCACGAGCTATTGATTCCTTTGTTGCTCCCTTTGAGAACGCTATTTTCGCCCCATACGGATAAGTTTCCCTAAACCGCTCCCAATACCCGTAGTGATTCGGTCCAACTAAAATCCAATACAACCCTGACGATGCTCTAACCACTGTTGCTGACTCAACACGTACTTTTGGTACAGCATCCGCTAGTAATTGAGTCAAAACTTGCGGCACCTTTTACACCTCTTACATAGAAGTAATAAAAGATTTCTTTCACCTTGAGGTAACTCGAGCACCTCAAACAACCAATTAAGCAAATTTTCCAAATCATCAAATTCCGGGCAAAAGCCGCGTAGCCCTAGTGAGTCTTTCCGTACATGATATGTAAACGCAACTTGCTTCCAGTGAGGATAAATCTCCCCAAACCGCTCCCAATACTTCTCATGATCCGGGTCAACTAAAATCCAGTACACATTCGGTAACGCTCTAATCACCGTCGCTGACTTAACGTACACATCTGGCACAGCGTTCGCTAGTAAGCGAGTTAAAAACCGGGGCATCCTCTGCGCCCTACACATAAAAGCAGTAGTTTTCTTTCACCGTAATCCAGCCCAAGCACATCAAACAACCAGTTAAGTAAATTTTCCAAAACATCAAACTCTGGACAAAAGCCACACGAGTTTAACGAGTCCTTCCGTGCATGATATGTAAATGCAACTCGTTTCCAGTGAGGATAAATCTCTTTAAACTGCCACCAGTACCTATAATGATTTGGCTCAACGCTAATCCAGTACGACCACAACCATGGTGCTCTGAATGTTTTGACCAACGACGCTGACTCAACACGCACATCAGGCACGACACGCGCTAATAACGAGGTCAATATCTGCGACATTCTCTAACCTTCTCATATAGAAGTAAAAGATTTCTTTCACCTTGAGTCAACTCGAGTACCTCAAACAACCAATTAAGCAAATTTTCCAAATCAGCAAATTCTGGGCAAAAACCTTCGATCATCAGCGATTTATCCGTCGCCTTATATGTGCGCGCTATCTGTACACAACTTGGAAAGGTCTTCCTAAACCGTCTCCAGTACTCATAATGACGCGGATCAACCCGAATCCAGCACAAACCCACTGACGATCTAACCAACGCCGCTGATTCAACTTTTACATTGGGTACAGCTCGCTCTAGCAACCAAGCTAAACATTCTAGAGTGACCTTTGACATGACTGTGCCTCAACACTAAGTTGTATAAACTTCCGTTCACCCTGTGATAAACCTAGCGTATCCGCCAACCAATTAATTAAATCTTCTCTCACACGAAATACAGGACAGGATCCAAAAGGTACTAGTGAAGATTCCAATGCTTTATATTCACACGCGACTCGTTTCCAGTGTGGGTAGGTCCTCTTAAAGCGCTCCCAATAATAGCCATGATTTGGCTCAACCCAAATCCAATAATGGCCCGTAAACGTGCGAACCACCGCCGAAGTTGGCTCAACTCGTACGTCAGGCACGGCGCGGCGTAATATTGTTGTTAACACTCGAGTCATGATCACACCCCTGCAGAAAGACGTAGAAGTTTGCGCTCTCCCTGTGTCAGACCCAGTGTGTCTGCTAACCAACCTATCAAGTCCTCTTTTGAAAGAAACTCTGGACAGAGCCAACCAGTCATAAGTGAGTACCCAACAGCTCCATATTCATATGCTACCCGGCTAAAGTGAGGGTACATCTCTTGGAAACGAGTCCAGTACACATCATGATACGGTTCCACACGGAGCCAATACCTACTCCCTAGGGGCCCAAAATCCCGCTTAACCACTTCCGCCGAGCCAACGTAAACAGTAGGTACAGCGTGAGACAATACAAGAGCGACAAACTGCATCATTTGACTCCTTTGTACAAGCGTAGGAAGTCTCTCTCCCCCTGTGTTAGGTTCAGTACATCCATCACCCAACCTAACAGATCCTCCTGTGTTGGAAACTTAGGACAACAATGCCCTAAAGTAAACCGCTCCGCTCCGTGTTTAAGAGCCAAATGCCTATAATGAGGATACTTTATCCGAAAGTAACCCCAAAAGTCTACATGATGTGGTTCAACATAAATAAAGTATCCCTCCTTTGATGACCACCGCTTCACCTCTACCGACGCTACATACACCTCAGGTACGGCGCGAGAAAGTAAAAATGTTAAAAGTTGTGTCATCCGTTGTGCCTCCCCACAGCCGTAGAAGGTTGCGCTCACTATGGGTCAACTCAAGCACATCAAACAACCAGTTCATCAAGTCTCGCGCTGTAGTAAACTCTGGGCAGAAGCAATGCAAATCAGGTATTGTTCTATGCTTATACGCAATCTGTTTCCAGTTTGGGTGAGCCTCTTTGAAACACTTCCAGTACGTGTAGTGATCTGGATCAACCCGAATCCAGTATGTGGTTCGACCTGGCACAACCACCTGGATCCTGTGTTCAGTTTGATCTGTCCCAACAATTTCTGCGGAGACAACTCGTACTCCACTCACAGCACGAGACAAAATATATGTTAAAAACCTAGACCGTTTCATAATCCTACATCAAGAAGCAAGAGTTTACGCTCACCATCAGTCAAACCTAATATCTCTGATAGCCAATCAGTCAACGCGTCCCGCGAGCAAAACTCTGGGCAAGCAACCTCATGGACTCTCGCGTTACGCTTCCGTGCCAAACGTGTACAATCAGGATACCTCTCTCTGAACCGCTTCCAATAACCAGATTGATCGGGTGTAACGTAAATGTAAAACCATGTTCCACTACGGTATCGAACGCAAGATATCTCCACTGAGTCAATACACGCGCCAGGCACAGCGTGGGAGAGTATAGACATTAACAAACTCATACCCCTCCTTCGCGAAGTTGCAAAAGATTTCGCTCCCCTTTTGACACATTTAGCACATCAAACAACCAATCTAACAAGTTCTCTAAAGAAGTAAACTCAGGGCAGTTCCCAGAAGGTATTAACGAAGCCCCTAACGCTTCATACTTACACACAACCCGCTTCCACTGTGGATAGACTCTTTTAAAGCGTTCCCAATAATAACCATGACTCGGCTTAACTAAAAGCCAGTATCGGCCTCTCACTGACTCAACAACTTCCACAGAGTCAACTCGCACTTCACTCACAGCTTGAGATAAGATATATGCTAAAAACCCAGACCGTTTCATAATCCTACATCAAGAAGTAAGAGTTTACGCTCACCACGCGTCAACCCCAGCACCTTAGACAACCACTCCACTAAACCTCTTCGCGTGGAAGACGTGGGCCAGCAAACTTCAGCGGCCGATAGTGGTACTACTCTATATTTGCGAACCATCTGCTCCCAATAAGGGTAAGCTCTTTCAAAACGCTCCCAATAACTGTAGTGATCTGGCTCAACCCAAATCCAATACAGATCCCCTACTTTAGTCAACGTTGCAGAATCAATCGGAACCCCACTTACAGCTCGAGTCAAAATATATGTTAAAAACTTAAACCGTCCCATAGTCCTACATCGAGGAGTAAGAGTTTACATTCACCTTGTGTCAACTTCAACGTATCAGACAACCACCCCACTAAAGCCTTTTGTGTAGGAGACGCTGGCCATCGAATTTCGTCTACCGTTAGAATTGTTAACTCATATTTATAAGCCACTTGCTCCCAGTGGGGGTAAGTTCTTTCAAACCAATCCCAATATGCATAATGGCTAGGAGCGACTAGGAACCAGTACAAATCTCCTACTCCTTTGATCAACGTCACTGAATCGACCTGGATATTAGGTACAGCGCGAGTCATTATCAGGGTTAACAGTTGAGTCATCCTACTATATTTTCCATGAGGTACAAAAGGTTTCTTTCTCCCGAGGGTAGGTTTAACACATCTGATAGCCAACTCAACAGCCCTTTCTGAGTAGAAAACACTGGGCACCGGATTCCTGTTACCGATGATAACACCCCATACTTACGAGCCAACCGCTTCCAGTGAGGATAAGACTTCTTAAAACGCGTCCAGAACTCATAATGATTTGGGGTAACTAGCAGCCAACACGGACCCCCCACCGATCCAACCACCGCCACCGAATCGACCCGCACATCCGGCACAGCTCGCGACAATATAGGCTTCGCCAGTGAAATTTTCCGCAAGTAAGTTAACGACCTTGACATCCTATTTTACCCCCCACAAGGTGTAGGAGCCTTCTCTCTCCTGGGGTCAAGTTCAACACATCTGATAGCCAGTCCAACAACTTCTTCTGTGTAGGAAACACTGGGCAACAGCCTCTCGTTACTGACTGCGACAAAACTCCATGTCTATAAGCCACTTGCCTCCAGTGAGGGTAAGTGCTTTCAAAACGATCCCAGTACTTATAATGACTGGGAGCGACCAGAAACCAGTACTGATCCCCTAGTGACTTAACTATCACCACTGAGTCAACCCGCGCATCCGGCACAGCACGTGACAACAAAGACTTTATTAACATAACTTCCGTAACTTTCCAGAACCGAGTCAACAACCGCGACATCTTATTTTGCCCTCCATGAGGTACAAAAGGTTTCTTTCTCCTGGCGACAAACTCAACACATCTGATAACCAATCAATTAACATACCCCGTGAAGAAAATTCTGGGCACAGTTTACGAGTCGTAACCGAGTAAGTTGCCGACCTATATTTATATGCAACCTGCTTCCAATGAGGATAGATTTCCCTGAAACGTCTCCAATAAATATAGGGTTCTGGCCTAACATCAAATGAATATGCAACTCCCAACTTAACAGGATATGGTGTCATCTTTTTAAAATCGAAAGACCACTGTAAGGGCACAAGCGACTCAACTACCTCTACTTTCCAAACACGTACACCCGGCACGGCACGCGAAAGTAAAGAGGTCAAGAAACGCGACATAGTCATACTCTCACAAAGTCGTAGCAGCTCTCTGTAACCTTACCATAGCGACGCCAAGCTAAGAACGTAGGACGTGATATCGTCTAACCTTATTTAAGTAAAGACGCAAGAAAGTTTCCTCCCCCTTCGTCAAACTCAACACATCGATTACCCATTCAATCAAGTCCTCCTCTGTGTTAAACTCCGGGCAAGGTAAGTTAAGCTCAACCACATTATGACGCAATGCAACTTGATCCCAATCTGGGTACACCTCTTTGAACAAAAACCAGTACGCTGTGTGGTCTGGGTTTACTTGTATGTAATACGAATCCTTTGTAGACCAACGGACAACTCTCGCCAATGTCACACATGCTCCAGACACAGCTCGACTTAGTATTGTTGTTAACACTCGAGACACGGTCGCACCCCAACACCGGAGCGAAAGTTATCACTTCATTATACAAAGATGAAGTAAATTTCTTTCCCCCTGTGACAAACCCAGTACGTCAACCAACCAATTTATCAAATCTCGCCGGGTAGGAAACTCAGGACAGCACTGTGAATTGATGGACTGTTCCTCTACTCCATATCTCAAAGCAACCCGCTTATACTGAGGATATCTTCTATGAAAACGTAGCCAGTACTCCACATGGTCAGGATATACAGTTAAAAAGTATGCTTCTATCCCATCTTCAACCCAGCATGAAACTTTTGCCCTTGTGACACAAACTTCTGGTACAGCTTGTGCCATAACAGCAGTAAGTAACTTTACTGTGTTCGCCTCACACATTTTTACGTTCTCATACAAAGTCGTAGTAGCTTTCTCTCTCCTCGTGACAAGCTCAATACGTCAACTAACCAATTCACCAAGTCTGCTTTGTTAAAGAATTTAGGGCAACACCCCGAAATATTGTGCTCACTCACCCCATACCTCAAAGCAATTCGTTTATAATGTGGATACTTCTTATGAAACCGTAACCAATACTTCACGTGACTGGGGTAAACAATTATAAAGTACGCCTTAGCCAAGGGGGCGTATGTAATTTCTGCTCTCTCAACAAACACTTCTGGTACAGCTCGGGCTAGTACACGTGTTAGTGCCAACGCTTACCTCCTCAACGCGAGACGCAACAAAGATCTTTCACCCCCTGTTACGCTCACTACATCAATCAGCCAGTTAATTAAGTCCTCCTTCGTGTTAAACTCTGGACAGGGGGTGAGAAGCTTAGCCGCGTTATACTTCATTGCCGCTTGCTTCCAATATGGGTAAGTTTTCTTGAACGTCATCCAATATTCCATATGGACCGGATATACATTTATGAAGTACAGCCCCTCTGAGGGCCAGCGTGTAATCCTCGCCGCTGTAACACGTACATCTGGAGTAGCTCGATCTAGTATGTGGGCCAGCATCTTGGATACCTTATCCATTATCATCTCTCATAGATTCGTAAAAGCTTTTGTACTCCTTTCGACAAACCCACAGTATCTGACAGCCATTTGATAAGATCTTCACGCCTAAAAAACTCAGGACACGTTCTATCAAATTCCTGTTTAACCTCCTTTAAAACATACTTATTGACTGCTCGACTCCACTGTGGATAAATCTTCTTAAACCAATACCAATATAGAATATGATTAGGAGTAATACGGATCCAATACAATCCCCTTGGTTCTCTAACTATCTCTGCGGACTCAACATACATGCTTGGTACGGCCCGCTCCATAACAACAGTAAGTAAAGTCGACACAACCTACACCTCACCGCATAGACGCAGAAGCTTTCTTTCCCCTGGGGATAAGCTTAACACATCTGATAACCAACTAACCAGCGCGTCTTGTGAAGGAAACTCCGGGCACAACCTGCAAACCACAACTGAATACACTGTTGCTCCATATTTAAACGCTAATTGTTCCCAACTAGGAAAGGTCTCCCTGAACCGCCTCCAGTACACATAAGGTCTTGGTCTAACGTCTAAAGTATATTTATACTCAGCCTCAATTACACGAAACGCTCCTGTCTCTAAATCCAGACCCCATTGTGGGTTCGTGGGTGATTCAACTACCTGTACTGTCTCAACACATACATCAGGTACAGCGTGAGACAAAATGAAAGTTAATAAGTGCGCCACGATCAAAACCCCACACTAATCCGTAAAAGATTATTTTCCCCTTGTGTCAGATCTAACACATCTGACAACCATTCGATCACCTTAGCTCGTGAAGAAAATATAGGAGTGAGCTTAAAACCCAAAAGACCGTGTCTAAAGCCCACTCGCTTCCAGTGCGGGTAAAGTTCCATGAACCGCTCCCAGTATCTTTCATGACTCGGTTCAACCTGGATCCAGTACATCTTTGCTGTAAACCATTGTTCAACTCTTGCCGACTCAACCCGTACATCAGGTACAGCACGTGACAGTATAGTAGCTAGCACTTATACCCCGTTTCAGTAAAAAGATGTAATAAGTTCCTCTCTCCCTGTGGTAAATTTAACGTATCTATTAACCAACCTAATAGTCCTTTTAGTGTAGGAAACTCAGGGCAGAGGCACTCTAAAGTGTGCTTCTTTGCCCCATACCTAAGAGCTATGTATTTATAGTGAGGATACCTCACATGAAAGCGCTCCCAGTATCTTTTATGATCTGGTTCAACAAACACAACGTAAACCTCATCTGACGTGTCCGGCTCATCTGACCACCACTTCACCTCAACCGATTCAACTCGCACTTCCGGGACAGCGCGTGACAATATAGCAGTTAACACTTACACTCCTGTTTCATCAAAAGTTGTAATAGATTTCTTTCTCCTCGCGGCAGGATCAGTACATCAAACAGCCAGTTCATTAAGTTTTCGGCGGAATCAAATTCAGGGCAAGCAGCCTCGATTGCCTTCGCTCCGTACTTCAAAGCAACTCGCTCCCAATGAGGATACCGCTTCTTAAACTGTAGCCAATAGCCACTATGATCAGGGTCTACGAAGATGAAATAGAGACGAACATCCCACCACGGAACATGGGACACCCATGCTGATTCGACTCGCGCACCTGGCACGGCACGTGACATCATGAAAGTTAATAATTGTGACATGACTGTGTCCTCATATAGAAACGTAAGAAGTCACGCTTTTTCTGTGTCGCGCACGCTATGCACGCCAACCATCCAAACAAATCCCTCTTCAAAAGAAACTCAGGACAAAGACACGTGAGGCCTTCCGACCTAGTTAGCGCACCATATCTTTTACACGCCAGAAAAATAAATTCAGGATACCTATCCTGGAACCGAGACCAGTACTTGAAGTGCTCAGGAGAAACCTGAAGGTAAAGCCGACTTCCATGGCCGGTTCGTATCTCTACCGAATCAACACATACGTCTGGAACCAACCTCTGTAACGCTGACCGAATCAATGAATCGCTCCTAATAGCATTAACATATGACATCTCACCACATTACTACAAAAACGCAATAGCTTCCTCTCTCCTTGTGTTAAACCTAATACATCTGACAACCAATTCAACAAGTCCGATGTTGTGGTAAATTCTGGGCAAGCAACATCATCAACCCTCGCGCCACGGCTTCGCGCTAAGTAGATGCTATCAGGGTACCGTTCTTTAAACCGACCCCAGTACTCCGCGTGATCTGGAGTAACCGCAATGAAGTACTTTTTACTCTTTGTTGATGTCGCAACCGACGCGCGACTGACAGATACATCGGATACCGCGCGTGATAGTATGTCAGTTAATAATTGCATTAAATCATCCAAAGTCGTAATAAGTTTTTTTCACCCTGGGTTAAACGAAATATATCCGCCAACCAACTGAATAAGTCCTCCTTCGAAGCAAACACAGGACAAAGGTACAGACGACCATCTTTTGCCCTCCGTGAAGCGTTATACCTTCTACACGCTAAAGTTATAAGCTCACGGTGTTCGTGCCGGAATTGAACCCAGTACGCTTGATGATCCGGTTGAACAAATAGGTAGTACCCCTGATCACGTGCATTTACCACACGTACTGACTCAACACATACATCCGGAATTAACCTCTGAAACAATGACTGCGTCATCATAGCATTAAATGCAGCAAATTTCTCTCTCCGTGTGTCAAGCACAAAGTATCCGACAGCCAATTAATCAGGGCCTCTCTTGCACAAAACTCCGGACAAGCAGTGAGTCTAATTTCCGCGCCGTGCTTTAACGCCAGACGCAAACAATGAGGGTACACCTCTTTGAACCGCCTCCAATACCTGTCATGATTTGGGCTAACTCGGATCCAGCACACTGCTCTGGCTGGTGATTTAACTATTTCCGCTGACTCAACTTGAACGTCCGGTACAGCCCGACTTAACACCACCGCTAACATTGTAACACTACTTTATAGTAAGGTGTAAAAGATTACGCTCACCTGGTGTCAAATCCAACGTGTCCGACAACCAATCAATTAAGTCCTTCTTTGTATGAAACTCTGGGCAAGCAGTGTGAAAAACTCTTGCGCCACGATCTTGTGCAAGGCCTAAACTGTAAGAGTACCTTTTTCTGAACCGTCCCCAGTACCTAAAATGGTTAGGAGTAATGTGTATATAAAACCTGTTATCAACACGAGCTATCTCTACTAACTCGACACGAGCATCAGGCACAGCACGTGCCAGTAAACGAGCTAACAATTCCAATTAGAAAAGTCCTCCTCACTAAGATATAAGTCCGTACCAACCTTAACCGCGGTCACGTCTCTAAAGAAGCATCCATGATTCGTTATATGTACAAATGTAACTGGTTCCACGCCGGAAGGTTCTATTGACAAGTGATAGTGATCGTCACAATCCACATAACATCCACGTAAATCATCAAGAGCGTAACCTAGTTTATCAACTACATGGTTATAACCACACTCTTTAAGATCTTTATACTCCTCAATACGCCGTAACTTCACCCAGCGTTTTTGTGGGTTAACAACCTGACCATCAATCGGTTCTACATCAAAAGTCAGGCTACCGCAGACATCAGGACCGAAATAGTCCTGAAATATCTGGTACAATTCCTCATAGAGATCTTCAACGGACTGAATAGGGGTCCTAATAGCCCCCTTAACCGCGATTCTGTAGCACTTCATAACCTTTCCTCCGGTCCCATTAATCACCAAACAAGGCTTCCTCTATAGAATTGTCTAATGCCACCACTTCCGACTCTAAATCTTCTAAGCAGCGTTTGACCCTAGCCAACTCCCCCTTCACCTTCTTCGCGTCTACAACATTTGTGACTGCTCCTGATGTTAAATTAAGCATGCAAAAATCAGCTTTACCATTAAGTGCATCCTTATCTACTTCAGTACTCCCCTGTAGAACTTCCAACTTAATTGGCTCTTCAAATCTAACTACTCTATCCATCATAAACACCACAGAGACCCACACACCCCCTTGATTCCTCTCAATCGTCAAAGTGCGTTTCATCTTTACCTCCTTCTACGGGATAAGCACTCTTCCCAACTATTCCGTAACAAGTCCCTCAAACTCCTTCCTTAAATAGTCCTCAACCACACGCAACCATTCTAACCCATTCTGCTCCCTGCGCTTCACTTCATCTAAGATCGCTTTTATCTCTTGAGCGGCACGCTTCGCCTGGTTCAAATTCCCTAATGCTACTGTCTCAAATCGAAGTACGGTGAAGCTCACCTCGCCCTCCAATTTTCTTTTATCATCATAGTTAAAACCTGTAACGAGTTCCCGATGCACTAAAATATCAAACCTAACCTCAACCTCAGTGGAAACCTCAACCTTAACAATGACTCCAGTTACTCCTCGCTCAATTTCAAACCTATTAACTTTCATCTTCCCCTCCTTTAACGGCGATTACGTCTTCGACTTAATCGCGCTAACTTATTTCTTCTTCTTCTCCTTTTTACCTCTTTTTCAAAATGACCCTCTTTCCCTATACGCTTCCTCTCAAAAGCAGTTAAGGATTTTTCCATAAATTGAGCGGCATGGTACATTGTAGCTTCATCACTTATTTTACTCATTTCACTCACCTCTATACAGGTAAATACAACCTACCATCTTTTCCTACAATAACCGTCACTTTCTCCTCCCACGGCAACTCAAGTCCTTCTATCTTCACCGCATCCCTCACAATAACCTTTCTCTCACCAACTTTTTCTACTTTAGTAAGCACTTCATCAAGGATGATACAAACTCCATCTTTAACTTCTTCCAGTAAGAAAAATCTTTCCTCCATTTCCTCCTCCCTATGTTCGTAAAACCTGTGAGCTCTTTGATATCAACAAAAGCCTGGCTATCTGACGTGCTTCGTCACGCTTCGCCAGCCCTCCTTTATACAAATACCACGCCAGCGCATCAGTTGGTGTGTCAAAAGTGGCTTCAATGATCCAAACTCCAACGTCGGTCTTCATCCGCCACTCAACGCTCCCTCTAAACAGGTGAAGATCCTCAACACCGCAAAAAGCTACCTTCACCCTTACCTGACGACCATCCACAACCGTGAAGTATCTACCTCCATCACGACAAACGTATGCATCCGAGGATCCCCAATCCTCAATCACATCTTTACCAGATCGCCCCTCATACTTATAGAAACGATTCACCTCACGAATCAAATCCCCTTTCGCGACATCCGAACTAGGAGCATACGTCACCATACCCGGTCCAAATTCATTGAATAGGACTTCTGCGTAACGCAACCTACCCTTCTCGTCGCGGAAGAAAAAAGAGACACAAGGGAGGTGGTCATCCTCCCACACACAAGCAAGATGAATATCCGTCATATCAGTCACAGGCTCAAAAGTCGAGCCTATCTCAAGGTAACCATTGTTTACTAAAGCGCCTAACGTCTCCCAACCGACTCCAAACCGCTTCTTAATTATTTCACGAACACTAGTTACCCTTGAACCCCCACACCCCATCGTCAACCTTCTCAGACAGAGCCTACGTGACTCCACAAAATCCTAACCCATCGTTCGTGACCGTACTGACTAAATGGTACCCAGTATATTTCACAACCCAATCCACAATAGCTTTGTACCAGGTTTGAATGGAACGCTGCCTTCTACAACGTTCGACTCTTTATCCATCCCTCTGCAGTAATAACGAAACGTCGTAAATAATCCTCTTTCAACAAGTACAGACGCCCTTTGCTCGTCTCCTTTATCGCGCGAAGCACATCCGTCAGTACCTTCCTACAACACTCGCCGTAATACGAAGCGGTTGAGACACCACCATGTTGTAGGACAACATGAGCAAAATCATAGTTTGAAACATGTTGATAACTTACAACCGCCTTAACTTTATTGTAATGGCCACAGATTACTAAATCTCCTTGTACTCCTCTTGTAACCTCATCTAGATTAAATGTAGCCCGTAAAACAACTCTCCGCATCCATTGTCTCTTACGTACCCTAAACGACGCTCTCACTGGGCTCCTCTTTTATAATATCAGTAAGGCCCAATACGTCCATAAACCTTTTAATGTCCTCGCCAGTGCCCTCTACTGTGAGTGGCGCGTCATCCGCAATATACAACATGTCACCATAGATAGCTAATGTACCTGTTTCAACTACTTCAACGCCAAAATTACGTCTAATCTCGTCTACCCATATCTGCAACACCAAATCCAAGTCCTTTATAGGAATTGCTTTGTGAACATCAATCACTACTCTCTTCCTCATCCTCAATTCTCCTCATCATCTCATCTATACAATCATTCCATCCGTCTTTAAACGCACATGTAGTAGCAAAGTCTGGGTTCGTCACATCGTCTCTATCATACACCTCCCTATGAGGAATGATTGACAACACAAGGTTCTCTATCTTGATCGCGACTTCCTCAAGGTCGCCTGCACTCGATTCTAAAATCTTTAAAATCTCCTCCTTCAACACAACACACTCCTAGTCGTAAGTTCCCGCGTACGTTACTACGACAAACTCCACACTCTCCTTAGTTAAGGAGAAATCGTGGGTCTTCTTATGGAACTTCACAGTCGCAGGCAAGTAACCACTCGGAGTAGGTACTTTCACCTCTTTATCCTGAAGCTCAGGCTTCAGGTTACTCAACAACTTTGCAAGCTCTTTTACTGTCATTCTCCCCTCCTACAAAGGGTTTACATACGTATCAGCAGGAACCCGCGCTTATCGCTAAGATATGGCGCAATGAGCATATGATAATCATATAGTCTATTCCCAATGTGAGTGGAGCCAAACCACGTGTGTTCTTTCGTCATCCTTAATGAACGTCAGCAAAATCTCTGTGTCATTTGGGTCAATCCAGCCACTAGGCTGCACCAAATCCATCTCTACCATGTGTCTATATTTAACTATTATAAAACCCAAGTCCATACCAGAAACGAGTGTAGATCGCTTTCGTACTAACTTGTTCAATTTAGGAGTAGGTATATCTCCCAGATCTTCAACTACAACTCTTGGCTGCCCGTTTATAAGTAGTAAGACATTCTGAGGAACTTCTACTTCTACTATATCTCTACCAGGACCCACACCGAACTTCCTAAACCCTATTCTCATCTTCACCTCCTATTGAATAAGCCCCAACCGTAACATGAAGTTTAACATCTTAAGGTTACAGAAGAACTGAACACCATCCCAACGCCTTATTAAGTACTTACCAGCACCTGGGTGGTAAGCAACTATCTTGTACATACTTTCCTCCTTAACGCTCCATCACCAAAATTCGTGGATCATTTTGAACCACCAAGTACCTATATATATTAATTATATTATAGGGGTACTTGATGGTTCAAAATTTTTGTGGAGTGGAGCGCCAGGTTCTAGCACCAAAATTCTTAACTCCTCCTACTCTTCAGCACTGAAATTCTTGACAAAACTCTATAGAAATCACTTATACTGTCAAACCTTTTCATCTCACTCCTCAGGAGTCCAGCACTGGTCTTTTCTCGGCCTCGCACGCGCCAGATAAACGCGCCATCACCAAATTTTTGGGACTCATATTCACTCTAACCTCCCTATAACTCATCATTATCAAAATAAGCCCTCTTTGGCACTATTTATATAACGCATAGCTTGGAGTAGTCACTAAAATTTTTTAACTCCTCTTGAATGACTAAGCGCTACTTCTCAAATATGTGTCCTAGATTGAGATATAAGAGCTTTCTCTCCCCTTGTGTTAAACCCAACACCTCTGATAACCAACCCATTAACAAAAACCGTGAAGGAAATGTGGGAGTAGACCTGAGATCCAAATGACCATACTTAAAACCCACTCGCTTCCAGTGTGGGTAAAGTTCCATAAACCGCTCCCAATACTTTTCATGATCTGGCCTGATCTGGATCCAACACCACGCCCTGATCGTCGATTCAACTATTTCCACTGATTCAACCTGCACATCCGGCACCGCACGTGACAGTATAGAAGTTAACACTTGCATCAAACCAGACTTCCAAGAAGGTTCACTTTTTAAACATCTTAATTTTAACTCGTAACCCTTTATCATCTACTTCAACTTCTTCAATTCTGCCAACCGGCCGACCTTTTTGTGACACTGTCATCCCTTTCAAACTCACCTTTAAATCTTCAAGGACTTCCTTTGCAAGGATATAGTTTCCATGTCTTCTTGTTATTACATAGCCTTCTATGGTCAAATGTTCCTTACCATCCTTCATCCTACCTCCTTTATCTAACAGTCTTATGTGATCTATACCAATTTACGAACCACTTCAGTTGGCTTACACCAACTTTAAGTAACCACAGCTTTCCCTCGGGCGACATTAGTGCGGTAGAGATGTCAGTTATTATCTTATCATAAAGCTTCCCTGTGTCTACATACGACACTACGTGTCCCTTCTTGAGCTTAACAAACGCACGTACCGAATTCACCTCAACTACGACATCCCTATAATGTCCACGGATAGTTACATTTGGATCATTGGGGGCTTTACTAGGAATGATTTTATCTAAACAAAACGTCCCTCGTAGAGCAGTATGACGCATTTGTCTCCGCACTTTAGTCGCGTCAGCTAGATTCCTCTCTCGCTGCTCGTACAACTTCATGAACCTGTCTGCAAATTCACGCCCGGCTTGCGTCGGGCGTATTTCAATGTATCCTCTCTTTATTAGAAATGCTAAGGCACCACTTATAGATGGAGGCATCCCAAATCGGTCAACGTTCCTCCGTACGAACTCAGGGCGCATACACTTCAATACTGTGGGAGAAACCCATGTTCCATCTTCTACACGTAGGTATACATTCTTCAATTTTTCTTTCATGATTCCTCTCCATAATGTGTTTTACGTACCTCCAAGGTTACAGGATGCCCGTAACCACCAAACCTAATATTGTAAATATATTTCACTCCCATGTTAATCCCTATAGGACTTATATAGACATCACCCACAAACGACTTCTTCTTGAGTTCACAAATTAGCTGAGCCGCAAGATCACCCATTCCATTCGCTATCTTTAAGCGATCTCTCAGCTCAGGATTTGGGTTACCACGTATAACCGTCCTATCCTTTAAGAAACGCCTTAAGAACACACCCAAACCCTCTGGGTGACCTCCGTAGTACTTAAATATAGCTATTAACGGACGCCCCTCCTCATTAAACACAGTTATCACTGCTTCATTCACTCCGTACTACCTCCTATGACATCAGTCAAATTAACGTTCATACCATGGACTAGGATAATGAGCACAGAACTCCTCCCACTTTTGGATAACGTGGCCTCCATAACATTCGTTGAAAAGACACACACACCACTGTAACTCGGCTTGCTGTACTACATCAAGTGGGAGAAGAATACGTGTTCCTTGAATTCCAAACGAAGGAGGATTTGAGGCGAGCCTGGGATTCTTACGACAATCCCAGTATGCGCGTTGTACTTCAAAATTAACACGTTTCAAATATGGCGTGGCCTGGCGCCATGTCTTTAGATACTCAGTCCACAGGCTATTAAGCTTTAGTAAACGACGTTGAGGTGCAGTTATACCACACAACAAGTCCTTTAACTTAACGAGAGTTACAGACCGTATGTCGCGTCTTTCTAGACATACTGGTGTACCTAGGACTGCTAACCGAGGGAAGTTCACTTTAACCTTATTAGACTCAGCAAAAAACACCTCAACTAACACATCATCAGGCAATCGTGTTTTAAACTGAACCGAAGGTGCGACAAATAATATTGTTTCTAAAACGACAGCAGGATGAATCTGTGATAAAAGACTCTCTTCTGCCTTCCTAAGTTCAGTGCATGAATAGTCGATCATCTTTAGACCCTCGGCAACCACGTAAGCGAATTATTTCATCCAACCCCCTTCCTGTTTTTACTCTTTGTCACGTGATTGTTAAGGAACCGCTCTATATGTTTCGCGCTAACTCTAACCACCCATAGCCTACCTGCGGGTGACTTAAGAACATTGGTGATATCTGTTATTATTTTGTTGTAAAGACTGCCTCTTTGTACGTACGTTGTTCTCACACCGTTCCTTCGAAGCTTGATACACTTATACTTTGTGGACGCTTCTACTATAACGTCCCCGTAGTGACCTTTTACATCAACATGAATTCCATGTGGAGTAATTCCATCCAAACTGAATGATCCTGTTCGCACGATTTGACGTACCTGCCTTCGCCCCTCAGCTTCCCTCTTCCACCTCTCATGTGATACTTTATACGATTCAAGAAAGGCTTTCACTAATTCACACCCAGTCTGTGTCGGGCGTATTTCAGCAAGGCCCTCCTTTAGTAAGTAGGACAGGGTGTGGTTTATTGCCCATGGCATTTCCAACTGTTTATCATCAATTTGCTTTTGTACATAACTAGTGTACATGCACTTCAAGGTAGAAGCGGAGACCCACATTTTGCCCGGTCCACGATATAGAAAAGGCCCTGCCTCACTCAACTTTTTTAGCAGGCGAATTCCTTTTGACATATTAGATCAGACTCTCCACACTCAATGTTTACTCTTTGTCACCCTCTACTGTAAGTTTAACTCGCACTTCTCTGGGCAGTTCAGCATTCCTTTTTACGTATACTACACCTGTTACCTCTTCAGACTCGATGTTAAACCTGTGGTACCTTTTTGTATCCCTCTCATATACCGCTTTTACTTCTACAAAGTCTTTTCTACCCATCTTCTTGTTCACCTCCTATTTTTTCCTTCTTTGTTGTTATAGTTACTTTAAACGCACAACCACACCTTTCGCATTTGTAGGTATGAATCTCAACCTGTTCATAACCCTGACCATCATCTATTACCTCAGGTGAGAACTCGTCCTCTCTTGCCCTCGCCCCACATTCAGGACAATGTTCCATTTTCTCACCCCCTATCGACTTTCTCTTTCTCCTCTTTATAGCACTCATAACACCACGCGTAGATGACGTCCTCTTTTCCTGTAAGTCCTTACTCCCACAATCGCTGTATATCTCGGGCATCACCTATAGTAACTATACCAGGAGCTTCCTCTGACATCGTGCTTCACCTTTCATTTCTTTAGTGCGTGTTGGTTGCATATATGTCGGATCAAGGTCACATTACCAAATGGTGTTACTACCTCACATACCAAACACCCACATGGAGCTACCCTTAAACGTGCAGGGAACTCAACTACATATTCAGCGTCCTTAAAGATAGCTCTCAGCTCCTCACTATGCTTTACATCATCTCTGTCCCAAACAGTAAACGTTGGCATTTCCTCTTACCTCCTAACATTTTAAAATTAAATTTTTTTAAATTAAAAAATTAGCCCACACGCACTTCATGTGCTCCTACCCATACTTCTCCTCATAGTATTCATATAAATCTTGCATAGCACTACAAATCCCTTCTGGTAAGTAATCATCCGGAAATTCATCCCTCTCAATAACCTCGTCATACAGTTTTGTTAAACTATCCCTGTCCTTTACCCACTCATCTCTTAGTCTCTTAACTAACCTCATCATATGTGGATCTTTTACAGACTCCTTCTTCAGTTCTTCATATATTGTGTCGATTTCATCATACCTAGCTAGCGTATAAAAGCGGCTATCCTTGTCTAGGTTACATATGAAGCTTTCTAACCTTTCCCAACCTTTACCCATCAACCACCTCCTACATCTGGAAATAACAGGATGGAGTTATTTCAATTTTCTTCCTTAACTTGAACAACTCGCTTATTTTAGGGGCCGCCGCCCTTTAACGTATCCTTCGGTCTGAGGTAACGTTCTAAACACCCAACTCCAGTTCTTACCAGCCACAACCTTCCTTTGGGCGACCTAAGAGTATTGTTGATATCGTTTATCAACTTATTGTAGAGCTTTCCCGCTCCCACGAACGACACCACGTTTCCTCTTTGTAACTTCACATAACGCCCGAATTCGAACGCTGTAACCTTTACATAACGCCCGTGTGTAAGCGTTGTAGCCTTCACATCTTCGTTATAGTAACCGAAAATAACGATGTTATACTTACGTTTAGTAATCTTATCCAACTCAAACTTACTTCTTTGCACAATGGACCGCATTCGCCTCCGTTCCTTAGTTATCTCACGTCTCCTCATTTCTTCCATTTCATACGCTCCTAGCACACGACTCGCAAATTCATACCCCGCGTGTGTCGGTTTGAGTTGAACGTAACCGTTCTTTATTAAATATATCAGTGCTGCTCCAATAGACTCCGGCATTTTTCTTCTCCCGTTCACGCTTCCAAACAGAAAGTCATGATCCATGCACTTCAAGTGTAGTGTGGAGACCTTGTTTGACCCCACACGCACAATCTTGTTATTCTTCAACTTTCGAATTTCCTTAAGGAGTTCTTTCATTCCTGCCCCCTGTATTTTAAACCTAAAAGCATAGTTCCACTGAGTTCACGTGTCAGCTTCATCCAAAATTTGGTACAACCTATAAATGAAATTCCTGATCACCTCATCCTCTTTAGTTTCCAACGTGTCCATTAGATCCTTCATGTAGAACCGACAGACCAAATCCACTCTCCCCTCCCGAAAGCTCTCCTTTCTGACTTTATACCTAGCTGAATTCAGATCAGTGGAGAACCGCGATACTTCCTCTACTACTTTGTTTTTTATCTGAGCGTTCACTTACTACCCCCATTAGTTCGTGTCTCAACGTAGCTTTCATAAGGAGGCGTAGCTGGGGCTTCTCTAACCCTAAAGCCAGCCTCTTCAAAAACCTTATACAACTCCTGCCGGTTCAGTATCACATCGTCCAAATCCGAGTCAGCAAACAAATGGATTTGGACGTCACCTTTCTCAAGTATGAAGTATTTCTCACTCATCTTTACCCCTCTTTTTTATATATTCCATCTTTGCACGACCCTTCTTCCTTTTGGTCCACGACCACTACTGAACAACACGGGCACGTCCACGCCGTCCATGGCTGATGTTCATCTACCTCAACCACGCCACCTTCTTGACAGATGACGCAGTCAGGATTATCGCACTCAATCCTAATCACTTTTTTATCTCCTTCCTCCATCTTTCCTTACATCATTGACCCAGAATGAACTTCATATATGTAAACGCCCACGCGTTGATTTCCTTTTCATCGATAATTCATGCCCATTCTCATCTAACAGGCTGATCACATCACCTAAATGAAACTTCACCTCATCCCCCCGCTTTACGCCTAACGTGATGGGATCTAAAGGTTCATTATCTAGATACCCATACCCATAAGTGCCATCTACCTTTGTCACACGAACCCACATCCTTTCCCCATTGTCACCTTTTTCATCCGTGAAAATCAGCTTCACCCAGTATCCCGGCTTCACTTTCAACAACTCTTTCCTCGTAGGGAGGTCGAACGTCTGTAAAATCGGGGGTCGCCGGATGAAGTACTTCTTTGCGGTCGACATAATTACACCTCCTAAGGGATCTGGTATTCAATTTTTGCTCCACAAACACGGCAGTATTTCCCACCTTCGTCGACTAAGACCTTACACTTAGGGCAGTACGTGTAGAGGTCGCCATATATACGATACTTCACCCAAGTAGTATCTTCATACCCAACTGCTAGAAACACAGCACAACTACCAGTGCGGTTATCTCTTACGTTAAAAGCCTTAACTATCACATCCAGCCCTGGTACCTGTAACTCACCTTCTGCTGGTGTTACCGCCGCGTCGACGTTATATACAGACTTCAGCCCTCCAGTTATTTCGTCAGAGAGGGCATTCTTTCTGACCCTAAGCTTAAGCAAATACTTCATTGCTGTCTCCTTTACGCACCCTTGCTTTCTTAGCTGTGCGTCGCTTTTTGACTGTGCGTCGCTTTTTGACTGTGCGTCGCTTTTAACCCTTACTTTTGACTATGCGTTACTAAGGGCCTAGGCATTTTCAACCCCACCCTGGGGGCAAAAACCAGGGGGGCCTGGCGCCTGTGTTCAGCCACGTGACACCTCATCAGGTTTGACCCGCGTGATTTGCTTGAAGACCCCTGTCCACGGTTTATCTCCTGCCTGCGAATAGCGTGCAGGCATCAAGCTCAAAGTCAGGTTCTTGACAAGCAGCTCTGCTTCCTTCTTCGGCCCTTCAAGTGAGAGCCCGAGGTTGAGACATCCCGGTCCTTCTACCAACTTGAGGCCTTTTACTTTGATGTCCTTGAAGTGTGTTTGGTTCATGATTGTCTCAGCAATCTCATGCCAGCGTGGTCTTAGGTCCTTCAACGTCGCGATCACATAAACATGTTGCTCTTCGCCCATTTGTTCCTCCTTTGGCAGACAGGGCAGTCTGTTTAGACTGCCCTGGACAGAAGGCTACTACTCTTGTGCATCGTAGTAAGCCTTCTGCATTTCCGCCTTTAATGTGGACATCTTTACTTTCTCTTGTACTCTCTTCCACAACTCAGGCTTCTCCGCTTTGAACATGAGTATGCAGACCTTTCTGAACCCAGTGGGCCCCAGTTTCTTGAAGACCTCAGGACCTTTGTCCTTGATGATACGAGCTGCCAGATCTCTCATATAAGTCGTGTGGCCCAACTGAGACTGTCCGTTCTTCTTCTCAAGCGCTGCGTCCACAAGAGACTTCAAATCCACAGTAGCTTCCTTCTCAGATTCTTTTACGTTCACAATAGATTTCTTTGCCTCCGCCATCTTCTTCACCTCCTTTCACAGCCTTGATTTGGACTGAAAGTCCAAGCTGTTCCAAACGTTTTAAAAAATAAAATTTTATATAAAAATAAAATTATGCCTGACTACAGGTAGTAAGAACCCCAACCGTCCAAGTACTTGTTAATCCAATAAGCTAACTCCTTATCCAGTTCTTCTACACACTCTGACATCTTATCATGCCCAAGCTCTTCCAACTTTTTACACAATAACTTCTCTAGTGCCTGATATACCTCTTCCATCTCTTCTTCCTTTATATGCACTCTTCTTCACCTCCTCTTAGTTTGACTAGATTATCCGGTCGATCTCTTCCTCAGCGATATACAGCTCATTACCTACTATGTCCACTTCTGCTTCTACATCATAAATCACATTATAGGCCCCTTTGTTGACGCTTAACACTACATTAACTATCTTGGATCCCTCTGGTTCGTAAGTGGTCACTTGTCGATCGTCAATCACATACTTGCCTTTGAGATCCTTAAACTCATGCAACTCCAACCACCTGATGTTTCCAGTTTCACCCAGATCATCAACTGTCTTTATCTCCCTTAGTTTGTACCCTGTCACAAACGACACCTCCTAACGTTTTAAAAAATAAAAATTTATATAAAATAAAATTAAACCTTCACAAACAAACCAGCTCTGCTTTTCCTTTCATTACCCTGCCTGGCCTCGCCAAAGCGAGACCTAGGGCAGGGTTTTGCCAAAGTAGAATTCCGGTGCTTAACTGCTTCTACTCGAAAGTTGCTCAGCTAAGTGGGCACCCCCGAGCTCAACCCCTTGATTTTATTACAGGTGTATTTTCACATCAACCAGAAATTTCGTGCCAACCACTTACTCATCTTGTCGCTGGAACAACACTTTATTAACCACTTCCACTTCAATCCGGGTGTACCGCGCTTCCGTAATCTGATACGCTTTCTTCCGTGGGTCTAACTTACCCCACGACTGTTCCTTATCCTTCGCCGGTTTCGGTTCGTAAGTAATCCGATGCCTCAACCAACTATACACCTGTCGGTACAGTTTCACTCGAGGAGTTTCCGTTAGCTCTTTCAGCTCAGCGTAGTCACAAATCACTCTAGTCCAAACACAGACTGGTTTCCCTTTCAACTTCTCTAGTAACCCAGGCTCCGCTCTCACTTCCTGCATGAACTGGTTGATGATGTCCCTGTAGTCCACTTTCTCTCACCTCCTTTCCAGCCCCTGATTAGGGACCAAATGGTTCCCGAGCTGAATGGTATCCTACCAACTTCCATACCTAATAAGTCCTCGATTATACAGCGACACTATTCTTTCTTTCAGTATTGGACGTATCTTTTCCCACTGTTCATCTGGCACCTCAGAATAATCCCAACACCAGCATCCGAAAACGCGACTTTTCGCTTCCTTGAGAGGTAGACCTGTACCTTTGATGACGTCCGCAATTAAGTCTCCTGGTCTAGGATGACCTGGTGGGCAGTCCAGCTCTATCGTTTTCGGCATCTCCTCTCACCTCCTTTCTGGGCCCAAATTGGAACCTCTTGGGTCCTAGGCCCATTGTATATAGTTCCTTATAGGAACTATAACGTTGCTCAATCCCCTCTAAGCGGGTCTCTTTATTAGTTTGATCATATAGGTATAACCTCTTTCCCATTTGTTAACCGGTTCCTCCTTTACTAATGTCCATCCTCTGCACTCTAGTAAATCGAAGAACTCTCTCCATACTCCAACTCCGCTCCTCTCATCACCATAGCAGTGAACCTGTAAAACCGCGCCAACCTTACATACTCTATCCACCTCACGCGCCAACTTCACACGCGCGATTTTGTCTAACACTATCAATAGTTGCCCTATGTAAACCTCATCAGTAGATTCATCCTCAACCGGAATCCGATCAGGACACCTCCACTCCACGACTCCGTCATACTTCTCGCAGTCCAAATGAATCCAGTCTGGAGTGTCCTCTACCCAATATTCTTTTGGTCCCGAACCTAGATCGAGCTTCATTCCCTCACCTCCTTTCCAGCCTTAGATTAGGACCTTTGGTCCTAGGCTGTTAAGTCCATTCTAATATGTGTTGTACTCAAATCCGAATCCAAATGTAACTGAAACGTCACTCTCTTCACCTGTTCCGGTTTTACACGTTTGACATACAGCCCATAACCAGTACGTATTTCAATACTATACCTGTCAAGTACTGCTGCTAACGGTTTATCACTCCAGTCAATCTTTTGCTCCTCAGGCGGAAGTTGTTCTAGTATTTCACTACCATCGTCGCAATCGAAGTAGACTTCTGTAGGCTCAACCTCAAACTCTACTACCCAAGAAGGTTCATTTAGTAGTGGGAACTCAATTGCTGAAACGAGTACAGCATCATGTCCGTTAGCAGTATCAGAACTAGGCGATACCCCATCTTTCAGGATCTGTTGTAGGCTCATCATAGAACATGGTACAGTTGTGAACAACCTCACATTACTCACCTCCTCTCTGACCTCTTTAAGAACGTGACCGTTATTACCCTACGATCTCTGAAGAACCAAACCATGAAGTAATGCACGTTCTTAATGCCTACAACTACCGGACCGATTTCTTGGTATTTCTCTAACATCTTTTCACCTCCTTTCAAATCGGCATTACTCCAACCTTTATGATCCTTTTAGGCCGGAGCAGGACCGCTCTTACCTTCACAAAATTATTGTTATCCAACCAGTACCTCTCTTCGAAACTCTTCACTACGTGCCCATGAACCTCATAGAGGTCCACGTCCTCGCCATACCACTGCTCCTGTACCACCCTCGCTTCCTCTAATGTACTGGTACAGAGCAAGGTACCGTTATAGGCTCGTAGTGGCGAGCCCGATTCTTGCACCCTAAACGGCATACTTCCTCCTTCACTTCTCCTTTACTCGTCTCCATGATTCAATCGGGTCCTTTACTACCAACCTGGCCCTCCCTGGGCACTGCTCGAAGAACTTTACTGCTTCTTCCAACCCATCTTCGCTTCCATCCGTGAAGTTCTCTACTTTCTGGACCCCGTCTTTAATGTAGAAAACCGACGCGACCACTTCCTCAATCCGGATTGGAGCGCATTCGGGGCATATCTCCGCCCAATCCGGAACCGGTTTTCCACATTTCTTACACTTCTTCATCTCCTCACCCCCTTTCGTGGCTCAGATTCTTTTACCGGAGCCACAACGGTTTATTCATTTCCATACAATAGACTCTCTATTACCTCTAGTGTTCCAACGTCCACTTCAGAATCAGGTTTATCTTTCCAGTCGCAAGTGAATTCACCCCATCTCTGATACATATCCCCGATTCTAGTTCCCGGTAGTACTCTCGGTTCCTCTTTCCTCCTTGGACGCCCTCTTTTCTTTCCTTTGAGGGCTTCCACGATCAGCTTTCCTAACGGGTCTTTCATGTCGATGTTCAACTCTTCCTTCGGTGTCTCTTTCGGTCTCATGTTCAATACTTCCAACGCGCCCCAGATACCGAAGTTCTGTATGAACTGCAACCTCATCATCCGCTTCGTCCTTCCTCTGAACCGAATCCTTTGAACCGGTCCCAATGGCCACCTCGACTTGGAAGCCTTCGTTTCTAAGGCCTCCTCAATCAGGTCAGCAAGGTCAGGTTCCATTGTAGGTGCAGGCTCAGGTTCCAGCTCGACGATTACTTTGAATTCTCTGCCGTCTTTCTTTCGAATTAAGTATTCCTGGCGCTCCATCCTTCTTTCACCTCCTTTCTGGCCCTAGATTAGACCTCAATAGTCCTGGGCCAGTTTCAGTCCTCTTTAGACTTTAACCAATCCAGTCTCAGTTCATAGACTGTAGTATCATTCTCCACTAGACAAGAACCTCCGTGAATGAACACGATTTCTCCTTCCACCCCATTATAATGGTCATCAGGGTGGCCTACAACAATAACCCTATCACCTACTTTAAAGCCTTCATTCATCTTCCTCCATCTCCTCCTCTTCTTCTATACCAGTCTCGATCCCGAACATTGACACAACCCAATCACGTGCTTCCAAGGACGCGCAGTCGAGATCACTAAGGCTCTTGACGCAAACTTTTGATGACTCAGTGGTTCTCTGATAGATCAGGTTGTCGATTACGAAACCCTTCTTACCGAAGAAGAGCCGCGCGCTGATTCGCTCCCCTCGTGTGGTCTCAACACCTATATCTACGGCGTGAGTACCCTCGAAGGGGCCATCACCCGCTTCTATGAACCTTAACATCATCTTCCTCCACCTCCTTTCTGACCCTAGATTGGCCTGGATGGGCCTGGGCCAGTCGCAATCCCCTTTAACGGGTCATTCTTTGTTGGGCCCCTTTACCTTTCCCCACCGGGGCCCGAGGTGGGGTTATTTGGCTCTAGTGTCTATCCAGATCTTGTTGACCTTGTCGTACTGGAAGCCGTGGGAGTTCTTGTAGGCGTTTAACTGGCAGGCAAACTCATGAGAGTTGCCTACCTTCCCCACTAGGTCAGGGTGGACCGCCGCGAAGATCATCTTAAACCCCGCGGGGCGGAGTTGTCGGATGATCTCTCTGCCGTGCTCGCGCTCGATCTTAGCCAACAAGGCCCGCATGGCCGAAATGTGGCCTCCGCCTTGGCCTTGTTGCTGGTCGAGAGCCTGACTGATGAGTTCTTTCAGGTTTGACATCTTCTTCACCTCCTTCCTGCCCTGATTGGCCTAGACTGAGATCCAGGCCTGGGCTAGTCTGTCTCTTATCTGACTTCTTACTTTTATATTTATTTTTATTTAATTTAATTTTAATATATTTTCGCTTAGTACGCGTTAACCGAGCTGTTAGAAAAAGTCACGTTAAGGAACCAATACGCGTTAACCGATACGCGCTAAGAGAGCCGTTAGTCACGTTCGCGCATGAGCCTGTTACGTTCTATCAGCTAAGTCACGCCCAAATAGTACGCCTACAAATAACAAATTGGTACGCTTAGAAACTACCAGTCACACAATTCCGTAACTAGGCAAAAAGCACGTTCACAATAAAATCAAGGGTTTGAGGTCGAATGGCGTCTATAAGGTTGGCCAACTTTTGAGTAGAAAGGGTTAGTCACGCAAAAATTCCATAAGGAGTAAGACTTGACATTGGGTATGAGTAAATGGAAAAGTGTGGTATGGTTGTAAAGGTAAAGAACGAAGATAGGTTCTTCGATTCTCTAGCTAAATACCTGTTCTTCAAAGAGTTAAAAAGAGCATACGAGATCAAGGTTGATGAAAAAGGACGTCCTATTACATTTATTACTAAAAGAGTCAAAGGTAGGCTTAGACACATCCCAATCCCGTTAGAAAGGTTAAGAGAGGAAAAGCTAAGTGATGCTGGTAAAAGATTGATTGAGATGAATACTATGAGATTGGTAGGACAAAGTGCTAAGATAAACGAGGGTGGGAAGAGCTTTCTCAGGATTGGAATGAAAGATTTAATAGGTGCGTTGAGTTTTGAAGGAAAGATAGGATCCAGGTTGAGTGAGGTCTGTAAAGCACCGGGAGCGATGGCGTGTGCTGCTAATATGATAGGACTGGATTCGTATGATGTGCGTAAGGTGGAATTAAAGAAGGGAGGTAATATAGATTTAGATGCCAAGATATGGAAAGGTGACGTTTCATTAGGTTTTGTAGGAAGTATTGAGAAAGAAAAAGATAAGTTGGTGATGTATCCTAGGAGGTTGGAGAAGGTTAAAGGTGGTGATGTGGATTGGGCTAAAAGAGTAGCGCGGGTGTTTAAGAGGAGTGGAGTAGATGAGGTTAAGGTAGCTGCTAGGGGAAAGGCGGATCATGTGTTATTTAGCATGCTGGGGGCGGAGTTTGAGAATCCAAGAGAGGCGAAGTTATTCACTGCGCTGGCTGTTAGTAAGTTAAAGGGAATGAAATTAGCCCGTGAGTGGCAAGTAAAGAAAATCATGATAACTCTAGCGAAAGAACAAACGCAAAGTTTACCCAGGATTTTGGAAATATTTAGAGATACAATGTTCCCTAGAAGGCCGGGGTTCCCCACTACTGGAGAGGCGCCAGGTACTTATAAAGACTTCAAAAGGCTGTTAGAGTTAATATTCGGCAAGGGAGTCAGCAAGTACAGAATCCCTATGAAGGGAAATAAGCTATTAGACCTTTTGGTGAGAGGTTAAGGTGTTAGAGTTTATACCACTTAGGAATAGGCAAGGTAAACTATTCTGGATACATGTATCGGAGTTTGAGCCGTGGAGGATTAAAGATCCCAAGACGTTACAACATATTCTGAACTTATACTTTGGATCCATTACGGTGGATAAGCTGGGAAGGTCTATGCTCACCAGTGATGGTTACGTCTTTCTGAAAGAAACCTTACCTGATTACCTCTGGAACGAAATAAAGCGTAAGAAGTACAAAAATACTATTGAGGTCTTTAGAGAGGCATCTCATCATCCAAAGGCTATACACCAGCTTGCTAATGCAATGGGTGATGTTTCCTACTTATCCGACTTCGCGATTAGGAAGGACTACATATTTGCCGAAGGTGGGATGCGTAGGTTATATAAGGCGGGGATTAGAATCCCATTTGAACCTTTATCCCCAAAATGGATGGTGAGTTCACAGGTTCCAAGAGTTCCAGTGGTCTTTGGGCCCAAGCTATTTGGCAGAGAGATGTCAGGAAAGCACCTACAAAAGATATATCACAATTTACTGGTTGAGAGTGGACAAAAGGCTTTTATTGTCAGGCCAGGTCCGAGTAGTTTCATCACATATGCGAAGCTGGGTGCGAATTATCCAACTAAGAGCGGTAGGAAGTCGCTTGTAAAAGAGATGCAGAGATTAATCCCATACATACGTAAGTCCGGGCAAGAAAGGGAAACTGATATGCTCATGCATGTTTTAGAAAGATGGAGTGAGGGGGCGGATAATCTACAAAAGCTATATAGGGACACCTTGGAGTTGGTCAAAAAGAAGGAAATACCAGTTAGTTTGTTCCAGAGGTTTTGGTACCGAATGAGCGCCTTCGAACGTGAACTAAAGTTAGAGATAACCCCCGCTGTAAAACGTATGTTAAAAGAGGGTACTGTTTCATTCAGTGTAAAACGTTGGTTACGCGCGCCATCTAGTACGCGGTTTCAATAGCTTTCTAGGAATCCTCTTACGATATTTTATACAAATTTCAATAGTGTTCTTGATTTCTTCTTCAAGAGTAATTGAAGGCTTGTAACCAAGGCTGTCTAAGATTCCTTTCTCTACTTTGTATAAGTCAATGTCTTCTCTTTCAACTCTTGGATTGGGATAGTACTTCATCTTTGTAAAAATACCAAATTCCTCCATTGAGATTCTTTTAACAGTTCTAGCCAAGTCTTCCAGCCTATAGACTTCCATTAACTGATTAACTAGCCTATACTCTCCACGTTTGGGTGGGTTCTCTAATAACAAACGAAGGCATTGAATGGAGTCTCTTAAAGGTAGGAAGCCTCTCTTTTGATTCCCCGAACCATAGACGGTTAATGAGACATCTTTAGTCGCAGCTTCGGCGCATAGACGATTGAGATAAGTCCCAAACAGTTCATCTGCGTCAAAGCGTGTGAATAAGAGTTCGTCTTTCCCATCTATTTCCTCGGTTAATACACCAAAGACTACACCTTGCATCACGTCAGTTACTGTTAATCCCCAGCAGTTGCACGCTAACTCTAGATAAAGAGAGCCTAAGATTTTTGTATCGTGGTAGAAAGAGATTCCTCTACGGGGGTATGGTAGGACTTCCTTAAACGGTCCGTAGCTGATTTCCAATCCTTTTTCTGAAATAGGGATGTTAGACGCCGCGTACTCTCCCAAAGTTCCGATTACTATTACATGCACATCCATTTTTAATTCTCGTAGAGCCCAAACAAGGTTTAAAGGTCCAATAGTGTTGGTGAACGTAGTTTCAAAGCAGCTATCACGGTCCTTCATTGAGTACGGCGCACTAGGTTGATGTGCTAAGTATACAATAGCGTCTGGATCGACTCTACGGAGTACGTCTAAGAAGTGAGGCCAATCAGTTACGTCACAGACTTCGAAGCCAATTGATAAGGCGTGAACCCTGTCTTCTACTGACGCAATTGGGGTTATAGACGTTGCGACCTTCCTTCTGAAGAGGTTGTCGATACCATAAACCTCGAACCCGCGCGCTACTAAATTCTGCGCTAATGCAAATCCTATAAAACCATCTATACCTGCGATTAGAACCTTACCACGCATTTTCCTATACCTCCTAGCGGGATCCCGCGCATATTGCTAAAATATGGCGCAATAACCATATGATATGAAGCATGTTATAGCTCAATCACGGCGTATCCACCCCTCCCCATGCCCTCAAAGTAGAGTCGAATCGCTTCCCTTGTGAACCACCAGGCCATTACGCAGTCATCATAGGTGCTATAGGGATAACTTAGCACTTCACGTTTCCATGCGCAAAAAGAACACTCACAACCAGGGTCATGGCTCCAATAGGGGATGTGCCACATATTATTATCTAATTCAACTCTTAAAGACGGGATGCCAACATTGACATAGTGCTTTTGCGTACCTGTGTAATAAGACTTTATGGGGAGCTTCCTTAGTTCACCCACCCAATCAAATAGCATTTGCTGGGTAGCGTTGGACTCAACTAGGATCACTTCTGGTTTATACTTCTCGTACTCCCTGATCAGTAATCTCGCGACTTCAGGTGCGGCTGCTTTGACTCTTATTATGTTAATCGGCCACCGCATACGTGTTTCTGCGTGGACGCCCGTCGTGAATAAAACTGAGTAGTCCTTACCATGACCACCAGAGATATCAACTCCCATGTATTTTCTGACATATGGTTCCGTAAGGCTTGTATACTCGGGTGGGTTGGAACCGGGAGTGAGAGGCCAATCATGTCTCTGTTTGAAGCACTCTCTAGAGAATAACACAGTCTCCACCCGAATGGGCTGCATCCGGAAACCTTTTTCAAACGCCAGTGGATCATCCTTCCACTTGTCGTACAGCTTCTCTCGTGGCCATACTTGAGGCCATAAAGGATCAAAGTTCTCATTTATCTTCCATATCTTACGACACCAACCTTTCTTTCTTAGAAGGTCAGCGTATACATCTTCCTCTGCCCATGTAGTGCCGATGACCACAACTTGGTGACCTTGTGGTTCTAGTGTGTTCATCCAGACGTCAAAGAACGCTTCTTTTACCTTTCTTATCATACCTTTTGTAGCTGCTGTCCTGTTGTCACATATGTCATCGCAAATAAGGAGGTCACTTCTTCCTCCAGTACCAGTCGCAATTATCCCTTTACCTTCTACTGTTGCGTCTCTGAGCGCCAAGCTTCTCTCCACAAAGATTCTTTCTTTAGTCCAGTACCTAGCTTTAGATGGTCTTACATGAGGGAAAATAGCACGGTACTTTGGTGAAAAAAGCAGTGTTTGAGTGATTGCTGATAAAAGTTCCTTCGCCTTTTCGTTTGAGTTCGCAACTATCTTGATCCTGATATTAGTGTTGAGTCCGATCCTCCAGCATGGGTAGGCTATGGAGACAACCGAACTTTTCCCGTGTGCTCTTGGAGAAAGGATGAGAATTTTCCGTTTAGTTTCCAAGAGTGTACACCATTGTTTATGGAGGTCCGCTAGGGGGAAGTCGAAGACGAAGGTTAGGAATGATGCGAAACTTTCGCGGCACAATCTCCGGAGTGTTTTGATGTTCACTTTTCAAAATCCTTCAACTTCTCCTCAAATAGTTCGATCACATCGTCGGGGTCGCCTTCGCCTTTATACTTGAGTAGAAGCTCCAGTCCTTTGACTACTTCCATCCACGTTTGTGGTTTCAAATTAGGGTTATTTAAGAGCGCTTCTTTTATTCTAGTAGCGACCACATCGACGGTGCTGCCAGTACTACTTTCTTCATCGTTTGTCGACTTCTTATGTGGTGCTGACGCTAAACCTAATTCTAAGACTTTCTTTTTTCTGCCCATTTAAAGTACCTCATTGGTAAAAATGCATATGGTGTTGCTAGAGAAATTTCACCTAAACTTACAGGTTCTGACTTCTTTGCGCGCTCGGTTCTTGTTACACACCTAAGATTCCCAGCACTGGTTTCCGACACTTCAACTTCATTCGTCTCTATTGAGCCCTTAGGACGAACGCGTGATTTTATTTCACCTCCGGCATAGCACCATACATCTACAACCTTGTTATCTTTTGTAACAAGACCAACTAGGTTGTTTGAGGTAAGTTTAGCTTCTTGAGGTGGGAACTTTATAGCACCTTCTTCCATGTCCTCTTCCGCTACACACACGTAGTCAGGTGAAAGGGCTTCTGTCAGTTCAGCTAACGTTGCATTTGCTGGCTGAATGTAATCAGGTTCAGTGAACAACTTTCCACGGTATATAGTAGGTTTGGACCGCAGGATGCCCTTGCTTATTCGTCTCTTAACCGTGTCGTCAGGCGTCGACACGAATAAGCTGCCAAAGGTAATAGTCCATATTCCAACTACTCGGTTGGATTTTACTTCAATAATGAAACCTCTCATTATTCACCCTCCTTCTTTAGGAGTTTGAGGAGGTATTGTTCTTCAGGACGGCGTTTTGGCGCCACCCAGACAATCCCCACCTCCTTCTTAAACCATTCAAACGCGGCTTCCCTCCATTTACCACCTAACACGATGCCTCTTAAGTGGCGCCACACGTTAAATTTTGCGTCTTCGCTCCACCCGTGCTTATTTAGGTAAGCAAAGATTTTGTTCGCAACCGGCACCTGCTGTTCTTCCGATGTCAGTTTTGTCACAAACTTGGCGACTAACTTACGAAAGTCTTTACCCTTTGCCGCTTCTTGGAATTTGATAAACCACTTTTCACGCTTAGCAGCTTCGATGACTTTCTTTTTCTTCTCCCATGGCCTTTTCAAAGTCCATTTGACTTTCATTTCTTCTTCGAACCATTTATACGCATCTTGTCTTGGTTTACCACCAGACTGAATGTTTTTCAGCCGCCGCCATACGTTGTACATTGCATCCTTACTCCAGCCTTGTCTGTCCAAGTAGGCGAAGATTTTGTTCACTATGAGCTCACACTGTTCCTCAGGCGCAAGTCTCGCTACGAACTCAACAACTACGTTGTGAAAGTCCTTACCTTTAGTGTCCGCCAAGAACTCGAATAACCTCTTATATTTTTCTCTTTCGCGTTTTAGAATTGCTGCAGTAACGGGCCTCTTCCGTGCTTCCTCTAATGCTTTTAGCCTCGAAAACTCCGTCATTTTATTCAGTTGCTTACTAAATCCTTGCACGTCAATTACTCCCTCTTTCTCTAACTCCAGTAATAAACCCTTGTCACTCCTAGACGCGGCTATAATCCTACGAATCATCATGCCAACCGTATCCCAGTTCTGTGCTTCTGTGGATGCCATAACGGTCAAAGTGGCTTCTATTGCTTCCCTTATTTGATCAGGGTTGAGCTTCAGCTTTTTCATCGCTTCAACAAACTCTTTCCACATCCCTTCGGTCTTGAGCTTAGCGAGGGGTTTTACCGCTACTGCCTTCATTAAAGATAAGAAGTAATCGTAAAGTTCGGGTGAACTGTACCGCAAGATTGTGGGCTTGGTTACAAATGTCGCGAATAATTCAGCGAAGGATTCTGCTGGGTCTGAGATAGCGTACACCCGAAGAGGGATAGATAAGTTTTTCGTAATCTCAGGTAACCTGTCTTGGAGCGGTTTGATGAGAGTTTCGCGTATATACGACGAACTAGCCAGTAAAGCTGCTTGAAGCTGGCCCTTCTGTTCCTTCTCTACTAAGTACTCAAGAAAACCAATTAATTTTGCTACTTCTTTTTCACTCTTTGCATATAAAGTAGCCCTTTCTACAAAGGGATACAGGATCCCATAGAGGTAGACCTGTCCGTAGGTGGACCCCAGTAATGTGTTGTACATAACGTGGCGTTCGAAGATGTGGTGACCTAACTCATGAAGTATTTGGTAGAGGTTGGGAGTAGCCACAATAGACGAGTTGAATGATTCCATAAACTTCTCATACCCGCGTCCCAAGATGTACGACGCGTTAAATGTTGAAGTAGTCTTACTAAATCCAATATAGTTGAGTCCTTCCCATATAGCTGGGACTCTTAAGAAGGGGTAGGTTTCTAACAGGGACCGGATGTATGGTTCGATCTTTTCGTCGACGTAGGGAATTCTTTTCATAATCGCATCAACACTTGTTACAGCGGGCCAAGGCCGCCCCAGTCTCTCAAGTGACTTGCCAACCCATTTTTTGTAAGAACTTGGTGTCCAAAGTGTTGATGCTAGGAAGTCTTCAAACGCTACTTTACCAGGTATTTCCCTATGAGGTGTGAAGATAACCGCGCGAAACATGTGTTTAAAGAACAACATCGGATCCACATACGCTTCTTTAGGAAAGTCGAGTGGTAAGGTGAACTTCTCAAAAGGCGCCAAGTTCCCAAACTTCCACGCCTCTTCCAATTTAATGTACGGTTCTTTGCCGAGTTCTATACCAACCTTTCTGAACACTTTCCACAAGCGAGTTTCCCACACATCCTCACGAGCCTTTTGCATTATAGCTGCGAGCTGGGCTGTAATGGGTGAGTATGGGTCGAGAAAGTTGTTCCTAAACATTAGGTTCTCAACAACTGCGTCAACAAACGCACTTCTTACTGTTGAATGTGTTGCTTTTGCAGGGATGTACAGCGTGTTTTCCAGCGGGTTATAATATGGTGTCTCAGCCGCCGTGGTTGTTATTTTGTCAAACAAAGCAAAGTAAGCAGGTTCACGTAATCGAGGTTCTTTTAGTAAAATATCCCGGATTTTCTTATCGACATGATCAAGCGCGCCTATTGCCAGCAGCTCGGACTTGGGTAAGTGCAGGCCTCTTACTGGGATGACTTTTTGGAGCCAATCTACTTCAAACCTGGTCTCCTCTATATCGACAGGAATTAACACGCACCGACATTTACCGTTACATCTTACTCCCCTAGCTTTGTAAGGCTCACCGCAGCCCGGCCACCTACCTATAAACTCAAGTTCAGTTTGCGAGAAGACTTTACCGTGCATCTCCCGACAGTCTTGGCACATGTTCTCATCGCCAGTGCCAACCCATTTGTAATAGATGGTTTTGCCTTTTAGGGTAAAAAATCGAGTTACAGCCTGGAGGGGTAAGTGTGTAAGGTAACCAACGAACGCACCCGCCGCCAGGAAGCTTAGGAGTAACTTATGTAAATCATCTCTTACTTTGTCCCAATCTCTCTTTTCTGCGTCTTTCTTGACTTCTTGATATTTTGAAGTCCACTGACGAGTCATATAGTCGTTAATCTTCTTTAATGAACGTACAGTTTCAGCGTCGACATAATCTTTGTCATAAGAAGGCCAGTACCTATCTACCCAGTAGTACCCTGTCTGAAGAGCGTCAGGGGTCACATCTTTCAAGGCGTTCTGAATTTGCGTGTAGAACCATTTGTCCAATGGATCGAGTGTAGGGGTAACGTCTGCTCTGACTAGCATGAACTTTTCGCACAGTTTCTCTGTGAGCTCCTCATGTACTTTCCTGAGCTTTTTGGTTAGCTTCATTGAAAGAGTCATCCGCTTGGATACAAAGTCAGCTGTCTTAGGGTCACTAATCAGGTTCAAGTTACGTACGCTTTCTAGATATTCTAACTCGGCAGCTCTTTTTATCTCTTGAAACGGGTCCTCTGATTCAGCTCGAGCTGGGGTCACAACTATAGGTTCTTGGGTAGGGGGTTTTGCTTCCCCACCAGGAGGCTTCGTCCCACCAACAGGTGTGAGACCTTGTGGTTGCAAGATAGTGAGTGTGTCACCACCTTGAGCGGGTGGTAAGTGCAGGAATGCCCTTGCTTCGTTAGGTGAAATAAGCCCAGACCTCGCAGCTAGTAGCAACTCTGATATAGTATGAGCGGGGGGTATTTTGAATCTTATATTGATACCGTAAGGGCGGAGAAAGTGATTGAGTTGATCTTGGATAGCTGTTACAATATGAGGTGTGTAGGTCGAATACAATAAAGGTCGCGCGGTTTGCCTACCTAAACTATCTCCAGGATTGGAAAAACCAAACGCTGAACGTACCAGCCAATCCATTCGGTCTAAGAAGGAGGTTATGAGTTGAACGTCTAGTTGTTTTACTATGTCAATCCACTCGCCTCTACCAGCACCCCAAAGAATTGGCACTTTAGTTGACTGTTCTTGAACTAAGTTGGTTAAGTCTGCCTGTAGTTTTTCTATTACCTCCTTTCCTACGTCCTCTTGCACTACGAAAACACCAATTGGTGGCCTTCCTTTCTTGTGCATTCGCTGGAGTGAGTAAACCAAATTAGTGATCTCGTAAGTTAGAGACTCAATGATAGATAAGGATCCAATAGTGTAGGTCCTCTTAACCCCAGCTATAACAATAACCTCGTCTGGTTTGAATTCAAATTTTTTACCGTTGACCTCCTGAATGTATCCTAAGAGAACCCCATCTTTTCTAAACACAGGAGCGAACGTGCCCGCGTCTCTTGCGGTAAAACTTTTTAGCTGAGATCCAAGCGTGAATACAGGTAATATAACACCTTTGTTGACGACAAGCATGTCAACAACACATGCTTGGAGAACTTCCTTAAATGTCTCACCTGTGGGACCTACTCCCTCAAAAAGAGCGGAGATTACTCCCTTCTTAAATGGATGAGACACTTTCACTTCAAAAGGGAGCCCAGCGATCGTTGTCGCAATTTGATCAACACACCTTCTTATTGTGTTAGTGTCCCTATATATCTGTCTCAAGACCGAAGCTTGTAAAGAAGTTGTGTATGACCACTGGATTGATGTGTCAAAAGACGTCACTCCCTTCAACTTATCCATATAAATCTCCTGAAAAGTGTTTTCTTCTATCTACATGTGTAAGGGGGGTTAAGTCAAGGTCGCACCTTGACCTATTAAGTTAAGCGCTGTATAAGCGAACAAATGTTGCCCTTCAAGATTAAGCGACCATACATAGCTTTTGTGGGGTCAGCAGTGACCTCGCTTGTCAGTCACGATCTAGATGTCATGTTTTTTACACTACAGCTTAAAGATGATGTGGTAGCACAAAAGTGCATCAAAATGCTATCACGCTATCTTCCAACCCGAACTCATTACATCGAGGCTAGCTATATCACTCCTTTTTCGCCTTACGTCCCACTGTACGACCTTGTCGCTATGCCTTACGAATGGACACATAAACGTTACGCACCCCTCTACCCAAAGAGTGCAAAGGGCCCGTACATCTCTATCAGTACGCGTCATCTTCACCAAAAAGCACCTCGGCGGCTTGTAGTTTGGTTAGGGTGTGTGCGCTACTTGAAACCTAAGCATACTTTTTACGTACCAAAAGAGTTTAACATGTACTACTATGTCCCTCTGTACATCCGTCTAACACGAATGTTTCCCATCAATAAAAGACCAGTTGTTTCAAAAGCAGATCCGCCCCAAGGAGCGCTTGCAGTGTACAATTTAGTGCTGGAAAAACAACCTTACCGCAAGGTAGAAATGTGATGAGTAGTGTCGTAGACGAACTCTTTGGTTCACTCCCACCGGGCTGGAGAGTTGCCCACTTATGTTCGGCATGTAAGTACTTTAAACCCAAAACTTTCACATGCTCAGCATTCCCTGAGGGGATCCCAAGTGACATAATAGAAGGCTTTATGCCGCACACTAATGTGTTTCGGGGTCAAGTAGGGGACTACGTGTTTGAGCCAAAAACGGACTTTAAACTGTCAGAGCTCTTTGGGGTAACTGAAGACTTAACCCGCCGAGTTTTCAGACCAAAAGAGGACATCATAAAGTGGATAACATATAAAGGACGTAGAATTCCTATTTTCAAAAAACGCCCGCCTACCAAGTCATACAAAGCCCTGGGCCAGCTTTTAACGGCTGTAAGCGGAGTTACACTTGAAGCATCCTTCCAAGCCATAAAAAGGTTCGCCAGGTTTCTAGAGAAGAAAGGCGCGGAGTGGATAACCGTAGACGATCCTATTTGGAGAAGACATGTGAAAAGAATTGAGGATTACTTCCCCCTCCGTGATGTGGGGTATTATAAAACTAATGGTGATATGTACCTACCCCAAATAATGCGCGTTCATAGGACGTTACGGAAGCTCGAAAAGCGGTTCCCAGGGATATTATCCGGTGTGCGTATAACATGCGTCCCTCAAGGTAGAACTCCTAGAACGAAAGCCTTTGCTACTATAGACAGAGCGCACTTGGAAGGCGGGGCCCTTCTCAAAAGTCCTAAGTTTGACGATCTTTATTTTGGCAAAATCTTTAAGCACGCCGGGATTGTAAAAGAACACACAACTTACAGCCAGATACGGTCTGCGTATTGGATTCCTGAAACGCATTTAAGCGACCTAGAAAACTTGAGCCTTTATACTGAATATTTTAAGCGTCGCTTTGGAGGTATAGAGCCTCCCTTGGTGGCTTTTGTATCCTCAAAATACACAGCTACCTGTTACCCTTCCATGAATCACATTGTTCACGAATTTGGTCACATATTTCACAACAAACACAACAAGCTTAGAGAGTTTATGCTTGACGTATACGCACCCTACTTAGGGAGGTGCATTAAAGCGGGTTTTGACAAATTCCCGCTCCAGCCGATGTCTGGACGTGCAAAATTACCGCGTCTCACAGCACTATTCCAAGTAGATACCAAATTCAGAAGCGCGGTTTACACTCCTTATTCGTTAGTCGACCCATTCGAAGGCTACGCTGAGGCATTTAAAGGGTACATCATCCATCCACAGATTCTAAAGCGCAAGTGGCCCGAAGCGTATGAGTTCTTTCGAAAAATAGAAGAACAAGGTTTAAGTTAATGTACTTGACACTTCAAGCGGTGAGTACTAGTTAACCAGTAATGGAACGTGTTGTCTTCTTCGTGACGCGAAAGCCCAAGTTCGCCCCCAGTCCTTTCTACCTAGAAGGACGCAGGCCAACCGACAAGTATTTATGGGATCCAATTATTGACCTACTTGAGCGTAAAGTCGTAACTTGCCCAGACGGAAAACCAGGTCATTGGGTGACATTACCTGGAGGCCGTAAGGTTTGTATCCCAGAGTCGTATTGGCGGAAGAAAGCACTTACTGCGGGTGTAACTGCGGGTACGGTTACTGCTGCTGTTACAGCTGCTACGCTCGCAGCGTCAGCGCGGGTTCGGGCTTTTGTTCGTGGTCTTCATTTCACCCCCGAAGGTGCGATACAGCCGCTATTGGGGCGACGCGGTCTGAACTTTATACTAAAAAGCCCCGATGTTGTGAGTCGATCTTTTCGCGCCGCTGCTCTGACTGGATTTAAAGTGCGACGTTTTGGGTATTATGAGTATAGGGGTGTGAGGGGTTTGATGATCGATGGGTCGCTAAAGAATTTTCCAGAGTCCAAGTTCTTGTACGCCACAACGAAAGATCCAGATGTGCTATGGGCCGGATTGATTTCTATTCCAAAGGCATCGCGTAAGGCATCACGTGACCTCTTTAGAGGTGTCTTTGACTTAACGCGCGCGAGCGGTGCGTCAAAAATACGATTCATAGCAGGACTTGAAAATGGATCATCAATGTGGGCACGTTTAGGTGGTAAGTGGGTCGACAAGGGTGCTGAAAATGCGTGTAAGCGAGCAATCTTAGAGCGGCGTAGAAGCATTGGCTACCCCGCTGACTTAGACAGACTCATCACCGAAGCACGAACCCCAAAAGAGTTAGTACAAAAATTGGATGAGAGGTTGGGTAAATCAGGCACACGCAGACTTCTAAGAAATGTTGAATGGTGGGGGGAACTCGACTTGAAAGATCCTCAAGTCAGGTCCTTTTTATTAAAGTTAACAGGACAGAAGTTGTGAATGTACCAGAAGCACTGAAGAAATATGCGAGACCTTTCTTGGTTTGGTGTGAGGGGTCCTATCCTTACTGTCTGCACATACACCTCGCGAGTGTTTTTCATGGTGACCTTCGTATGAGGTGGTGTGGGCGTGACCTTATTGGTGTAACTTTATTCCTCTACCGCTCGGGGTCTGTGAAGCATAGACCAAATGGAAGAGAGGGTTGGGATGACTTCCTTAAGATTGTGAAGTACCCACGAAGATACTTTAAGCTGGACTATACAACAGGAGAGATTATTGGTCAGAGGAGCCTTCAAGCGACGATGAAGCTTCCGGAGGCTAATGCGTGGATCAATGTTCGGAAGTTTATATCACCACCCGGTTATATCGGAGCGCGTTATCTTAAGGACAAGTGGGGCTACATGACGCGTGTGGACACTGGGTTAGTGGAGCACCTTACACGCAAGCTAGATATGTTTGAGTTTTACTTTACTAAAGGGAAGGCCTTTCGTGGTAGATACATCCTTCGACCCTTTGGGCGTGGTTTCCATTTTTACACTGCATCTGCTGACAAACCACACGTAGTGGGTACAAAGTATGAGAAGTTAAAAGAGGGTAAGGAGTTAGGGGGTTTCCTGTGGATCAGAGCAAAGGATCAGACACCATACATTCTTTCATTGCGTGCGGTTGAAAAGCGTTTCGTTGCCCCTTTTGGCTACTCAGGTCTACCTACACAATTAAAGAAGTTGATCCCTTCAAGGTTTCAATACTGGAAGTTAAGGAGCGAGAAGGATCGTATAAAGGTGCGGGATGAGTTAAGGGATGCGCTTAAAAGGAAAGGACTGATGAAGTACCTAGAATCTGGTGCGTGGTCTTACGTGAAAAGTTTAGAGGCTTGACCTTTTTTGGTAGACCCTAGTTTAAATTTGGAACAAAGGAGGTGAGAGCTATGTCGTTTTCGCGGTTTGAAAATGGGTTATTCCAAGCAACAGGTCAGTTTATTGCATCGGCTGACACTAAACCGTTTAAGGACTTCGCGAAGCAAGGTGAGTTAATAGTTGCGGGTTACGCTACAACTTTCGACGTTGGGCTGGAAGGAGCTGTCATCGCGAGGGACGCGTTAAATGAAGAGGATTTGAAGCAACGCCCGACTTTGCTGTTCAACCACGACCAGAATCGCCCCATCGGACGTGTTGTAAGCTCTAAGGTTGATGATAAGGGCCTTTTCATAGTTGGTGTTATTGATAGTACTGAAAAGGAACTTCAACAGAAAATCATGTCTGGTACGCTTTCTCGTTTCTCAATCAGGGGCCGGATAATGCGCTCACATGCTGAATGGAGGAAGGACCTTCAGAAGAATATAGACGTAATTGATGAGTTAAAGACTTTAGAAGTATCTGTTGTTTCGGTACCCGCTGTTGCAGAGGCCGAAATTCAAAAATGGTATCTGCAACGTAATTTTAACGAAGGAGGTGATAGTATGAGTGAACAAAGAGACGTTGAGGCAAAGGACATCACGCGCGACACTGAACTCCCAGAAGAGGATGAGTTTGTGCTTGAAGACGATGGAACAATTGAGTTATTGCTGGGGCTAGATGAGCGAGTTAATGACTTGGTTGACAAGATTAGTACTTTTGAAGCGGCTGCTAATGACCTTAAGGCAGTCATGGAGAAGTTGAGCGCAATCGATAAGAAGATTGATGAGGTACTCAAAAAGTTGGAGAAGTATCCATATCCATATCCAGCTAAGAGAGACGCTGAAGAGTCAGCTGACCAATCAGAGCAGGGAGAAGGAGATCAGGAGAGACAGGAGTCCACTAATCCACTTGAGGAGATTCAGAAGTCTATCCAACGCTTGGCTGACGAAGTAAAGTCGATAAAGGAATCTCCTACTATAAAGGGGGAGAAGGAGGCTGGAAAGGAAGACGAACTAAAGAGATTTATAGAATCAGAAGAGTACAAGAGCGCACCCCCAACTGACAAGCTGAGGATGTTATACGACTTTTTGCAAAAAGGAGGTGAGTAGGATGCTAGATTTAAAGCGCGAATTAGTTAGAAGCTTAACCGAAAGTGATATTGCTTCGATCATCCCCAAGGAAGTAGATAAGATCATCGAGTCCATGGTTGAGCATAAGAATCCTCTTCGTCAGAATCTTCCTCGTAAACCAGGCTCTGGCGCGGGAGTTCCCGTTAACCGGAGAGACGGCGCTTCAACAGAGCCCAAGTTCTACGGTGACACCGACTCATTCGATGAAAGCACAGGCAGTTACTCTCAGGTTGTGTTTACATACAAGACCATTGGATGTCAGGGGAAGGTCACTCGTAAGGCACGCGCAATCGGAGCTAACTACGCTGACTTACTGGCCAATGAAATGGAGGAACGGTCCCAAGAGTTCCGTGACAAAGAAGAATGGGGATACTTTTGGGGCGATGCAACAGCAAATCCAAAACAGTTTGATGGGTTAGATAAGTTAACCCACAGTGACAATAGATTTGCAGTCGGTGGAAGTGGTGGTGGCAACTTAACACTTGAGTTAATGGACCAAGCAATTGACGCAGTTCGCGGGACACCTGACATGATCGTGTGCAGTAAAAGAACACGTAGGAGAATACGTGCCTTACTTCAAACTCAACAAAGGTTCGTAAATACCACAAAAGTGAAGGGTGGCTTCGAACTCATGAGCTATAATGATATTCCTATCTACGTGTCTAACCAAATTCCTGACACTCTTAAGGTTGATACGGACGGGAAGACCATCACTAGCTTAACCGCTGGTACATTGTCAGCTCTCTTTATTTTGGACACTGAGAAAGTGTATGTGTCCGAGTTAACCCCCCTTACTATTAAACCTCTCGCCAAAACTAGCTCGCAGTTTGACCTCTTTGACATCTACGCTGACGAGGTTTTAGTAGTTCGTAATCCATACGCGTGTGCTGAGATTGTAGGAATTGTATAATAAATCGGAGAGGGGGACTGTAAGGTCCCCCGTAATGTTAGTGGGGGAGGTTACTTATGTATAAAATGAAGTACTGTGGGCCGTTTAGTGGTCCAGAATGGACTCTTGCTACTTATCGTGAGGTCATAACTGTAAAAAACGGGTACTGCACAGTTAAGTACCCGGAAACAGTTCAAACGCTACAACTGCAAGGCTTCAAATTAGTAGAGCAAGACGACACCCCAAAGCCACCACCTCGTCAGAAGGAATCTATTAAACCAGTAGCAACGCCTCCACCGAGACAAAAGCCGGAGCTGTCTCAAGCTGAAACGAAGATCCTTGAATTGCTTAAAAAAGGTGCAAACCTAGGTGCCATAGCGGTTGCTATTAAGTGGAAAAAGTCAAAGATAGAGAATTGGATACGAACTCACAGCAAGCTAGTAGCTGAGGTAGTAAATGCGCCAAGTTCTGCCAAATAGCCCAATTTCGTTAGCATTCGATTTTGTTTACGCGGGTGTAACGGTTAGCGATGTTGAGGACCCTGTGGTTGAAGTGTACTCCTTCGCTCAGGCGTTGATGACCGCCGCTGCCTTAACATGGGGTGGGGCTCATTATGAAGCACGTGTTCAAGCACCACAGGAGTTGGGTGTTTACGTAGCAGTAGCTCACGGTAAGTATAATGGTGACTATATAACAGCCGCTTCACACGAAGCTCTTGAAGTAGTTTCATACGGGGCAGAAGCGCACCACGCGCTTATAACCCTCAATGAGGTTAAAGAGTACTTGGAATTGACAGACTTTAGCGAAGACGCGTTTCTGCGACTTCTTACCGAGGCGTGCATTAGCAGTGTATTGAACTACCTTCACATTACAATCGGGCCGCAAACAACAAAAGAGACCTTTCCTGTGTCTGATTGTGCCTCTTGGAGCTTAAACTATTACCCCGTCATTTCAGTGGAACATATTAGTGTAGATGGTGTTGAGTTAAGTAGTACAGATTACACATTAAACGCTAATACGGGTACGATTTGGTTCAATGAGTTAGTAAGTGGGGTGCTAGAAGTTGAGTATACATACGGGCTCACATCTATACCATATGATATGAAGCTCGCGTGCCTCAAGCTAGCAGCTGTGCTTTATAACCTACGAAACACAGAAGGCTATTCATCTCGAAGGTTGTTAAGCGTCGCTGAAACATATTTAGCGAGCAGCAAGGCTGATGTCTTTCACGAGATACGTTCTTTACTCGCTCCCTATAAACGGGTATCACGTTAGAAGTTGGTTTTGGTCAACATATCCCCAATTACGTTGATACATTCTCCACTTTTCTCTCGGCCATCGAAGCATGTCATGAACAATAAGTCTCTTGGGGTTGACGAAAGTACTAATGTTTGGGTGATATAAGTGGTGAAGTGTTATATCTGCGGCTCCGACCCGGTACCCAAACGCTTCTAGTTTTATCCAAAACGCGTTATCTTCACCATACTTACCGTAAAAATCTTTCTCTGGCATCCCGCCCACGTGGTTCATTATAGTCTTAGTGATCCACATAGCACCGCCAGCTGCACCCATTTTCTCTGGTGTGGTGCTACGTATGTAAGGGCCCCCAAGTGACTCTGATTTAAGAAATCGTTCTGTTGCCTCCTTTGACATGTACAAAATACGATTCCACGCTGCAGCTGGAGGCCGCGTCTGGGCCAATATGCTTTGATAATTGGGTGGGTAAATGAGATCAGCGTCGGTAAGTAACACGTGTTCAAACGTGGCCAACTCTTTCACACCTACGTTAAAGGCCCAAGCTCTGTTAAAGGGGTGAAAAGTGAAAACCTTTAGGTACCGAAAGGGTTTGCGGATCCATTCACGGAAGGCGTTAATGTGGTCATGAATGTACGCTGTGGGGCCTGTCTCAACGATACATATCTCACACCGAGCTGAGCGGGCTAGGGATTTCACACAGAAAGTTAGGAGTGGAAGTCGTAGTGGGTGGTGTTCATATGGTATAACAATAGAGATTGGGATTGACACGCTTCCTCCTTTGATATAGACTACACTTATGATACCAAACTCGCAAGACATTGACAAGTTTGAAAGACAAGGTTAATGGCAACCACACAAGCTTTATTAAGTGAAACAGACTTTCCACAGGCAACGGTTGATGTCTTTTATAACAGTGAAGTGCTTGAGAGATGGATATTTGTGGGTGTACAGCAGCAAGGGATCGCGTCTGTTTTGTGGTGGATTACAAGAGGTTACCATCAATTTACTGTACTTCTTCCCCTTGCGCAATTGTACCTCCTACATCATATCAGAACGCTGCGAATCAGAGTACCTGCCCGACAAATCTGGACAATAAAGCGCGAACATGGTATCACTATTTACCCCACTCTTCAGTTCTACACAAGCGCGGGCAAAGTTGCTGAATTACGCGGCTGTGGATTTAACTTCCAAGAGTTGAAGAGTGTGGTAGTCAACCACTTGACCCCGGGGGTGAGCTATGGGAACTACTAGTAGTGTTTTCAAAAAAAGGAGGTTCCCATTGTACAGTGTACTTTATTACAGAGGCCAGCTTACTACAGATTTCACATTTAAGTCAGTCGCTTCAGGGCTTTTATATGCTCTTTTATGGCTGTTTGGTGATGTCAACGACGCTGTCATTGCTCTACTAGCATTAATGACTCTTGACGTTATATTAGGTTTGTCAGCCGCTATTAAATACCATGATGTCTCTTCAGACAAACTACGGCAAGGTGCGGTAAAGTTTTTATTGTATTTTGTGTTGATCATAGCCGCCAACTGTGTTGACAAGGTTGTAGCTCTTATACCGCTTATGAGCCAAATAGTACAGATCAGGAGTTTCACTATGATTTATCTAGCGGTATCTGAAGGGATTAGTGTCCTTGAGAATCTTTCATCACTTGGTGTGGCTGTGCCTAAAGTGATGCTCAAAAGACTCCGCCGGTTCAAGCAAAGCATGGAGAGGTAAATGGCACGGATTATAATGTGTCCTGACAACAAACCAGGGACATGGATTACGCTAAAAGAAACAGGAAGACGCGTTTGTGTTCATTACATCAAAAAGAATGGTAGGTGGGAGAGGATCTCAGCAGCTATACCGTCAGCGAAAGTGTTAGGTGGTGTTACATTAGCAGCTATAGCCGCCGCGATACTACGAAGGAAGCCACCGTTGATTAAGGACATCCGAAAAGTTGCCGTGATTCACGGAAAAGCTGAGTACGCGACTGATAAGTGGTACCAAGCTATAATGAGTGCGTGGATGGGGATGAAATCGATCCCTCCTGTAACTCCTAGTGCAAAACCACCTAAGTTACTGAAAACCGCTGCTTTAATATACACACCACATCCAGGAGCAACTGCAGTGAAGGCCGAGAAGATTATTGGTCATAGAGAAATGATGAAGTTGATCAGCGACAAGTTTGAATTCTCGTTTCTCTTCCACAAACACCCAGAGTATCACCTGGACACCTATCTGGCGTCCAACTTCAAGAACGTAGATGAAATGAGGAATTACTTCGCTTCGGTAGGTAAATCCTTTATATTGAAACCGAGGTTTGGGTCGCTTGGGACTCTTAAAGACTTTCCTAACGGTGAATGGTCAAACAAAGCAATCGAAAAATATATCAAGTCTTATGGTGCTGATGATGTAGTTGTACAGGAGCTAGTACCCGTTGCAAACGAGTTTCGGGTACATGTGGTGAATGGAAAAGTTTACGCTGTAATGCACAGATGGGGCCCACCAGGAGGACTCGGAAAAGTTTGGCGTGAACATATTCCGTTTGGGCATATTGTGTTTCCAGTCTGGCGTAAGGGTGATATTGTAAAATTCACAGAGAAGGCAATTCAACCTTGGGGGAAGAACCTTCATGCTGGGTTGGACGTGATCCAACTTCCCGATGGGAGCTATAAGATCTTAGAAGCAAATCCCCTTCCTGCTTCCTTTTTACATCCTTACGTATCTAGAAAGTTCCACAGAGCAGTTACTGGCGTGTGGACTGCAGATATACAAGCACTAGCTGTGGTAGGAGGTGCGGTTGGTGCTTGGACTACAATTTCAGGAACGAGGGAACTTGTGAACAAGAGGAAGAGGGACTATCCTGAGATAGTTACTTTCAAAGGGGATAAAGGTTTTTGGGTAACACTAGAAACAGGTAAGAAAGTCTTCATTCCCCTGAAGTATGCAGCGGATTACATTAGAGAAAGGTGGTTCGCTTGGTGAAGCACTTAGGGACACGTAAGGAGGAAGTAAATGATAACGATTATGGTTAAAAACGCTTGGGTTCAAATAGGAATACTTGGGTATAGGATAGAACCCTCAGGGGTGTATTTTGGATAGGGTATTAAGCCCCAAGCGCGCTCCTTATTTGTTCGTAAAGCTTGGTGCCTTTCTTAGCAAGCCCAGCTTTATCGACACACACCTCAAACACAATGAACCCAGTACGAGGGTCAACAAGATCTACTAAGATAAGTGCGGCTTCATTTTTACTCTCAACGGGATTGAGTCTTGTATTTAAATAAGTCATGTAGGATTTGGGTTTCTTCATCCCTTTGGTTACATCCACAGGTTCTTCCTTCTTCATAAGCTGGATCAACTTTTTAAAGGCATCAGTGGTTTTAGGTTTGGCGGTCTCACGTACTAAATACTGAGCGAAGTTAGACTGCACGTAAGCGACGTCACCCATCACTCGATGTGCGGTCGCTAGTTTGTCAACCGGTCCTTCGAGCTTCACTGAAGATATGAGAGTCTCCTTTAGTGACTCAAAACTCTTGGGATGAGTCGCGACGGCAACTAATCCAAGTCCCCGAGTGCCTAGAAAGACCGTGACTCGTGGATTTGCCTTCCCCACAGTTAACACAGAACCTTGCTTCTTCATAGTGGCTTACCTCCTTTTAGATTTTTCCTCGATCTCTCTACGTCTCCGCCTCGCCTGCAAGTTAATCCCAGCAGCCGAAGCTGCTATAATGGCTCCTAGCATACCCAACTTTTCCCCAAGAGCGCGGTAGCCGAGTGCTGCCATTGAGGTTTTGCACCGACTCGCTAAGAGTTCTCCACCCAAGAGTCCTATCGCTGCTATACCCGCGCCAATTGTGGAAATCTTTTCACTCACTTTTTCGTCATTCGTCCACTTTTGATACGCTTTTATATTCTTCTCTTCGATGAATACACGCTTACCCGCTCTTGTTGTGACCCAAATACCTCTCTTTCCTCGAAAGGTTGTAATTTTTGGTTTCCTAGACATTTTCTTCCTCCTTATATCTAGTTACTAGAGACACGCCCGCGCCTGCGATTGCAATAGTAACGCCCATCTTGCTGAGTTTACTACCGAGTGCACGGTACCCAAACTTTGCAAAAGCAGTTCTACATTGTAACGCAAGTGACGCACCGCTCTTAACACCAACAGATGCTATAGCCGATCCGACACCGCTAACCCACCTAATGGCCTTTTTACTATTGGTCCATTTCTGATATGCTTTTATGTTCTTCTCTTCTATGAATACACGTCTGCCTGTCCTTAATGTGAACCAAGCACCTCTCTTCCCTCTATAAGTAGTGATCCTCACGCTTCCTTTTTAAACTCCTATTGAAGGAGTAGTCAAGTTGTTATAAAGAATCAGAGGTGAACCTTTGCAAGCAGTCGAACTATCTTTCCATGACTTTTCAACGACGGTGACTCCACGTACGCTTGAATTTCCCACTGCCCAGCTCTGTCAAAAACAACATTGTCTGCTTTTATCTTTGTGGGATTATCACCAAGGACAGTAGCGTCCCATGCGCCTGATTCTCCATTGGGTTTTTTATATTTTATTTTTTGTACAGACGTGCTAGACACGTCACATCCTACATCTAAAACAACATCTACTGTGTCACCTACAAAGACGTTAATCATCTTACAACCAACTGTCTAGCTCAATTTTATTAGTTATTTTACTGCTTTGTTCAAGTTCTTTAATTACTTTACTACTTAGCTCAAATCCTTGAATCATTTTACTACTTAGCTCAAATCCTTGAATCATTTTACTACTTAGCTCAAATCCTTGAATCATTTTACTACTTAGTGCAAGCTCCTCTATTACTTCACTACGTAGCTCAAACTCCCTAACTACTTCACTATCAAACTCAAGTTCTTCGGTTATCCCACTATCTGCTTCGAATTCTTCGACTACTTCACTACCTACCTCCAGTTTTTCAGTTACTTCACTACCTTCTTCGAACCCTTCAATTGCTCTGCTGTCTAACTCGAGCTTCTTCTCAAAGGGCAGCAATGGAGTGAGAACTGTGTCGACACCCCATGAAGTGGAAAGAGCGAGCTTTTTGAGTAAGGCATCAATATCGTAGGCCAGGCCAGATAGTACTACATCGATGACGAATTCAACAGTAATTTGAAGCTTTTGCAACAGAGCTGAGCAGGAATAACTAGTGTTGAGGTTTAACCGCTGTAATAGCGCGTTTATAGTTGCACTCTCCTCAAGTCCAAAAGACTGAAGTAGAGTGTCAATAACAGCTTGTACAAACTGCCTTTTTGACAGTAAAGTGTCGGCACTTAATTGTGCTTCTTGTGTTACAGTAAGGAGTGTGTCAATTGAGATACCCTGTGTCAAAGCTAGTTTTTGTAATAGTGTGTCGATGGTGCTTTCAGTTGATAAGTCTAAAGCTTTTAGGAAGGTATCAATCGTAATAGAGCTTGTTAGTTGTTTTGACAACAAGGCGCTTACTGTAGTTGATGTACTTAGATCTAACTTCTTGATCAGAGTGTCAACAGTTATGGACTCTTGAGGTGCGGCTCCAATAATAGTATCGATTGTTGTGGAAGTAGAAACGCCTAATTTTCTTAGTAACGAGTCAATTGTGGTTGAAGTTAAACCAAGCTTCTGGAGTAGTGTGTCAACCGTTGATGACGTTGTTAGTCCTAAAGCTTTCAGTAGGCCATCTACAGTGATGGATGAGAGAAGGGCTCCTTGTATGATGGCATCTATGTCGAGCGCTTCTAACCCCTGTTTTTGTAACAAAACATCAACAGTAACTTGTCCTGACAAGCCAAGTGCTTGGAGCAAACTATCAACCGTGTAAGACGATGTAGGGGCCTCACCAGGAGCCCTCATCACAGCATAATGACCGATATAGGTCCTCACGGGCCTGAGGCTCGTCTTGCTCTTCTTTGTTACAGGACATCCATTGTAATTAGCCATAAGGTTTATTGTGGTCTTGTTTTAAAGCTCTTCGCTCCATTGAAGGACCTTTCAGATCTGGAACTTGATTTACCTTTTTTTAGCTGTTTTGATCCTCCCCACTGTCTTCCTACTCTCGCACTAAGCCCAGCCTTTTTTGTTACTGAGGAACCAGTATAGTTAGCCATTAGACACTCCTTGGTATAATAATGACACTGTTGTTATAACAAACAAATACATCATAAGTAACTCCTCCATACTCGATTGTATCTTCGGAGACAACATTTTGTTTATTTTTATCTAAAGCATATAGATGTTTGAAGTACCCCAAATAATCTGTATATGTAGTATTAGATACTGTTAGAAGAAGAGGCCAGAAAAATCTTTTACTATTTGGATATCTCTTGCTGTTAGAATCATCGGTAGGCCCAAATCTGGCAGCAGTATAGTTATAATTTTTTCCAACTACTCCATTATAGTAAAACTGGACACAACCAGAGTAAGAACGGAATCTATAATCAGATATGAAATTTGGCATTGGATCTTCGCCTACTCGTGCCCCACTAGAGTATGAATTATTAAGGTGAGTAAAAGTAATAGTTGTGCCAGAAATAGAAGAAATTTGAGCTCTCTCACAGTTTTCATCATCCATAATCAGATAATACTCACCTTCCTCTAAAGGGTCTGTAGTGTCAACTTGAACTGAGACACTATCTCCTGATGATATAGACGATTGGGTTATCGCATAGTCTGGATTATACACTGTGTCATAAATCCCACCGTACCAACAGTAGTAAGCGGCTCCAACCAAAGTGATTACTACTACATGATCTTTATCCCCATAAAACCAATAGTTATGTACTGACCCACTAGAATAGATATAACTATAACTGTCTCCGCTTTCTTTCTTTCCGGTATGGTTTGTATTATCCCAACTTAAATACTGTCTTGTCTCTATACGGTGATATGAAGCGTTTTTAGTGAACTTAATGCAGATTTTCTGCTTGGTATTTTCCCCTGTACTGGTAACCACAAAGTAACCATTTCCACTTCGTTGGTCATCGTGATCGGTCCAGCCAACAGTGTTCACCAGAAAATCATGTAGCTTATCCAACAAGTCTGACTCGTCATTGGCTGAACCTTTTAACACTGTATGATAACTCATAGCTTAACCTCCTTTGTCTAACGACAGCACGCACAGCGTGGGTACTCCGCTATGGGTAAGGGCAGTAGGTCTTTACCCTCTCTTTTATAGGCTCTTGTAACTGTTGTCACACATCTGGTCAAGCGAGGAACTTAAAGGTGAGTCTTCACAAGTAAATAGACTATCTTTCCATGACTTTTCAACGTTGTTGATTCTATATATGCTTGAATTTCCCATTGACCGGCTTTGTCAAAGACGACGTTGTCTGCCTCTATTTTTGTAGGATCATCACTAAGGGCGGCGTCCCACGCGCCTGTTTCCCCGTTAGGCTTTCTGTACTTTATCTTTCTCACAACCGCGTCAGATACGTCACATCCTACATTTAAGACAATATCTACTGAGTCACCTGCAAAGACGTTAATCATTTCGCAACCCAACTATCTAACTCAATTTTACCAGTTATTCCACTGTCTAGTTCAAGCCTCTTAGTTACTTCACTATCTAACCCAAGCTTTCGCTTACAAAATACTAGTGGAATGAGAACCGTGTCAACGCTCCATGTAGTAGGAAGGGTAAGCTTTTTGAGCAGGACGTTAATGGGCAGCGTTTTGTAGTAAGCCAAACTGACCAACATTGTGTCGATGACAAATGAGGTAGTGATTTGGAGTTTCTGTAATAAGGCAGAACAAGAATAACTAGTGTCGAGGCCTAGTTTTCGTAGCAGAGCATCCACAGGCATACTCTCTTCAAGTCCGAGAGACATGAGTAAAATGTCAATAACAGTTTGTGCTATTCGCTCTTTTGATAGTAGAACGTCAGTACTTAATTGTACTTCTCGTATGGTTGTGAGAAGGGTGTCAATTGGAAGACTTTGTGATAAAGCAAGCTTTTGTAACAACACGTCAATGGTGTTTTCGGTTGACAGGTTTAGAACCTTCAAAAGAGTATTGATTGTGATAGAACCTATTAACTGCTTTGATAGTAAAGAATCAGCTTGGAAGGTCACAGAGTCGGTTTTCTGTAGCAAAGTGTCAACGGTTGCTGAGGTTGTAACTCCTAATTTTTTAAGTAACGCGTTGATAGTTATAGACTCTTGGAACGCGCCACCGATGACAACGTCAATAGTAACTGATGTGTCTAGGTCTAATTTCTTTAGCAATGAGTCAATCGTAGTAGAAGTAGGTAGGTCAATCGCTTTGAGTAAAGCATCTAAGGTCAGCTGTGTAGAAAAGAGTGTTTGTATTAGTGTATCAATAGAAACTTGTGAAGTAAGGCCAAGAGACTGAAGCAGTGTATTAATTGTGGTCGTACTAGTTAGGGTCTTTTGTAGCGAAGCGTCGATAGAAGCGGAGGTAGAGAGGCCCAGGCCTTGGAGTAAGCTGTCCACAGTCAGAGTACTTTGCTTAGTTAATTTAAGTAGGACGTCCAGAGTCACACCAGATGACAACGCTTTTTGTAACAAGACGTCTATCGTGGTTGATGTATCAAAACCTAGCTTCTCAACCAAAGCGTCTATTGCGGCGCTGGAAGTTAAACCAATCTTTTGAAGTAATGTGTCGACGGATGTTGAAGTTGTGATTCCTAATTTTTCAAGTAACGTGTTGATAGCTATAGATTCTTGGAACATAGCCCCAATGACGGCGTCAATAGAAACAGATGTGTCTAAGTCTAACTTCTTTAGTAAGGAATCAATCGTGGTAGAAGTAGGCAAATTAACTGCTTTGAGTAAAGTATCTAAAGTCATACTAGACGACAGTGTTTTTTGTAACAGAACGTCTATTGTGGCGCTAGAAGTTAAACCAATCTTTTGAAGTAATGTGTCAACAGCTGCTGAGGTTGTGATTCCTAGCTTCTGAAGTACTATGTCGATAGTTACGGACTCTTGGAACATAGCTTTAATAACAGCATCGATCGTCGCAGAAGTGGAGAGCCCAAACTTTTTCAGCACCGAATCAATTGTGACCGAAGTTAAACCAGCTGACTGAAGCACAGCATCTATGAGAACTTCGGTACTTAATCCTAGCTTTTGAAGCAAGCCATCTACTGTAAGAGAACTTTCCTTGATCGACTGAAGTAAGGTGTCAATTGTTATTGTTGATGTAAACGTCTTCTGTAGTAAGGTGCTGACCGTAACACTTTGTGTCAGCCCTAATTTTTCGAGTAGTGTGTCAACTGTTGACGATGTTGTTAAACCCAGAGCTTTCAGTAGGCCATCTACGCTAAGCGCTGAAAGAAGTGCTTTTTGTAGTAAGGCATCTATATTAAGCGCTTCCTCTAAGTCCTGCTTCTGTAGTAGAACGTCAGTGGTGACTTGTTCGGTTAGCCCAAGGGCTTGAAGCAAGCTGTCGGTTGTGTAAGAGGTTGTGTAAGCAGCTGATACGTACTCATCCGCCCCAATGTCCCAAGTTCCACTCCTAGTTTCGCCATCTATGTCATCAGTGAAAGCCAGATTCGGATCAGAGGATAAATCTACACCTGCATCCTTTGCACAAGTATCATTAGAGGCAAGATGGAAGTCATCATTGGCTTCATCTACAAAAGAAACTGTGCAAGTTTTTGAGTTAGCACCAGGGGCATCACCAGAGATATCTGAGATGTTGTAGTCAGAATCGGGGTCAAAATCACCATTATACCCATCAGTGCAATTTTGGACAAGATTATTTTTTGCCACAATATCTTGATAGCCTGATGAATAAATACCGACATTACAATTATAAATCGTGTTATTATAAGCATAAACCTTCTGCCCTGCTGTGCTTATCCTTGCATCAATTCCATCCGAACTGTTAAAATCATAAATAATATTGTTCCAAATTTTTACAGGACCTTCAGATGTATTCCCTATTATTCCTTTTGCTAAATTTCCATTACATCCCCAAATGATATTGTATGATACCTCATAATGAGGAGCATCCCTAACATCCAGAGCATGGTTATAATCACCAGGCCCCGTTTGTCTAATTTGAAGTCCCTCAATTTTTGTATAAGGTTCGTTGATATGAAGTGCATAAGAATCAGCGTTATTAACTATTCTATACTTACTATCGTTCCACTTTCCATCATGCCGATATCCTTCACTTGGGTCAGTCCAGATTTTGATATAACGAGTAGCATCAGTATCCCAACCATCAACAGTCGCTCTATCATCTGCACTTCCACCCGTGCATCTACATTTAGCAACTGCTATCTCACCGTCTTGATAAGCGAAAGTATCTATATCACAAGACGCCCCAGAGTCATCACCAGTTATAGTATCATCAACAGTAGGAGTGCCGCTTGAGAGTTCATACCGCATATAAGAAGAATTATCTGTCTCGATCATCACTCCCGTTGCACCAGAGGGACTAAATGATAGAGTTTCGCCACCAGTAAACGTTCCACTATGATTAGAAGTATTAGCCCTCTGCATATTAGGCAGATTACGCTGTTCTCCTGCCTCCCAAGCAGAAAGAGAGGTGTAATCCGTTCCCGTACTATTATCTGGGTCAACCACTTTTACGACTTCAGTCGCCATTACTGTCTCTGGTCAATAATTTTCAGATCTTTTGCGCTCATTTCTACTATGCCTTTTTTCAAGTCGTTCTCAATCTTGCCAATGTCAACTCTATATCGCCTCCTAGCCACCGTATAAATTTCTGGTTCTTCTTCAATTCTTATATCATAATCTTCTTCGCTTATGTTTATTCCAAAATGAGTTAACTCTTGAGCGGCCAACCTGCATTTCTCCAGACACTCTTTTTGTGCGGCATCTCTATCTGAGCTTGAAACAAAAACACCGAGCTTATCTGATAACGCAGTATACCTGGTCCCCAGACTTATCTCATGGGGTTGCACTAGGTGTCGTACATCTTTGATTTCTACATCTTTTATGCGTAGAATGTAAAACTTTTGCTTGTTTAGCTCTTCTTTGCCCCATTTACAGGGACTGGGTTTAGCCACGACAACATATCCCTTTTTGTAACAACCCCTCAGATCCTTCACTTCGTTTTGGTGGGTCACATCCGTGGCTTTCACAAGTAATTCAACCATACCTAATCCCCCAACAATAAAATGAAATTCCCTGGTGTAGCAGGTTTGGGATATGGTATGTAGATCGTAGCCTCAGCTTTGTCTGACTCCTCGTCCGCATTTTTCGCAGTCAGACCGAAAGTGTAGTTTTGGCCAGGGATCACATCGTATGTAAAAGTTTCTTCGAAGCTTTTGGCACCAGCCTCATCACACTTTGAGGTGAACTCTTGAATTTCTGTCCAAGTGTCATCTGGGTTCTTCAGGTACAGTGTGAATCTTATCTCCCATTCAGGACAGTCGTAGTCCCACTTCGCTGTGAACTCTTCTGCTACAGACTCAGGGATAATAATGTGTGTGTGTACCACTGCCTGTGATAGTATAGGCAGAAGAAACAAAATAAAGGCTAATACAATAATAAACTTTCTCATTCTCTTACCCCCTTTCCGTAAAGTCTTCTAAACAACCTAACCATTTCATTCTTCACCTTCCTGTTGGGCCCAACATAAATCAGGGCCTCCATTTCTACAACCACCATCTCTTTCTTCCTCAATTGAATCATATCATACCACACTTTTATCCACCACTCATCATCGTACTTCTCCAATCTCCACTTCACTTACAGTTCCCTGCTCAGTGATCTCTAATCTCTTTTTTGAGTTCTCTAACACGTAGACAGTTGGCAGCCTAGCGACTCCGCTCTTACCATATTTGACCTTATTTCGTCGATAAATTTTAAAGTAACCGTCCACAACCGAAAGCTCATAAATAGGGTTGTTAGTTGGAATTACTAGCTTCCCCTTCTTCGTCAGTACGTGAAACATTCGCACACTAAAAGGGTACCATCCAATCTTCACTATATCACCTTTAGGAATATCTCCGAAGTAGACTTCTGTTCCGTCAGGTGTAAACTGAGAAACAGCTAGCCCTGACTTGTACTGCACTATCCAAAAATAGACTAACGGACGCTCTAGATCACCTTTAAATCTCATCCCAGACGAATGTGTAGGTAATGTCAGCCTGTTCACCTTGTGTGGCATCAGAAGCAACCTTTACTTGAGTTACAATATGTTTAGTCCTCCCGGCAGAGGTATACTCTCCACTATCTACCTGCATCTTATTTGTCTCAGAATACGTGCTAATATCCGTGGTTGGGGTTGTCTGCCCATTGTAGTAGGAGTGTCCACTTGTCCCATCCTCAATCGCATCACCGGATGTACCCGGAGTACCAGTTGCCTGGTCATAGCTAGCATCGGGGCACCCATGATCGCCAGAGTCTCTTTGGCCAACCCTTACTTCACCACCCGTGCCAAGCGTCCACGAATACGAGCTTGGGTACCACCTGATATTGCTTACTTTAGTGAAAGTGCCTCCCGCGATGTTTAAACAATGTGACTTCCAATACGAGTAATTAAACCCACTAGATGGGATGGGGATAGGGTTACTAGTCCCTGGGTTGTAGTCGTCAGCGGTACAATACCGAGCCGCGGTTACCACCGACCAAGTGGGTCCTGATCCATTTCCTTCTCTGATTTCAACTGTTGCTGCCATACTCCTCCTCCTCCTCTTTATTGAGTTTTCTTCTTCGCTTGTAACCGCTGTTAGTCATTCAGTCAAGCGGCTTGTGAACTTACTTCTTGACGGTGAAACCAAAATCATAGATATTATTGGACGGAGGTAGACATGAAGACAACTATAATCACTTTTGATGAACAGAAGGGTGTTTTAATACAGCACTTGCTGCAATGGAAAGACTTCCCTAAGATAGTAGCGTGCGATGAATCCGATCGAACTTTGTACAGAGAGTTGGGGTGTAAAACAGTTCCACGTGGAATGAACTTCCTTGAAACGTTTAAGCGCCTAATCTCAGCAGTTAACACCGAGACGTTTACCTTTATCTACCCAGGATGCTTCGTAAATCCTAATTACTTCCTGGAAGCAGCTAACATCTTAAGAGCACCTAATGTAGGCTTACTAGCACCAGGTCTGGATGTTGCAGCTGGACCACAAGCGGCTAGCCAACACATTCAGTTCAGACAATCAGTAAGAGTAGCACCATGGTGTTTTAGTGGACGTACCTCACAAATTAAGTCGAGCTTAAACACCAAACATCTTTTAACAGGCTTTGATGTAGTCCCCTACATTTGTACTACTCTCGCCTTAGAAGGCTCGTTTCAAGTTGTATGTTCCAAATATATCCTCCAAGTACCAGTAAGCTTAAAGGATCGTGTAAAAGAAGCTGATTTAGGACATTACTTACTAACCCAACCTGTTAAGCCACTCAACCCCGTGCTCGTTTACACAGGACGTGGTAGGGTCCCACCTCATGCAGCGGCGTTATTCTCAAAAGTAATAAAAGCACCGCTTGAGTCGGTGGAGCAGCCACGTGACGCGTTAGTGTTCGTATTAAACGAGGGAGAGGATTTTGACCCCTCAGTAACTAAAGAGAAGATCAAAAGATTGTGTACACCTGTTGACCCAGCAACGCTTGCTTACTACGTGTGCGTTGTTGACGTGTGGAATGAGTATAAAGTCGGGAACCTTAATTGGTCCCTCAGAGCCTTACGGAGTGGTACCCCAAAACTAAACTCCATAATTCAATCGAACCCAGAACTAATCCCTGGAGACGCAAAGCGAACCTCAGGGGTTGTTATTCGCAGGGGACTAAAGGACCTGCCGAGAGCAACACTAACGGTTCAACCCTTCACCCCTCCTTCTCTCACAATAGCTACTATTATGAAGAACGAGAAGGACCGGCTCGCGGCTTATTTGAGTTTAACTCTCCCGTTTGCTGACGAAGTATTATTGGTTGATACGGGCTCACGGGACAAGTCGGATAAGCACGCTAGAAAGTTCGGTGCGAGGGTTATAAACTTCAAGTTCAGAGATCACTTCGCCGAAGCGAGGAATGCGTATTTAAAGGAGTGTAAAACTAAGTGGTTGCTCCACTTAGACATAGATGAGGTAACGGACTTCAAGAAAGTAATGAACTTAATTTTATCGGACCTCCCATCAGTAGATGGAGTTCAACTTCAGGTGTTGAACGTCATGAAGCGTACTCGCTCGTATGTACATCAAGACGCGGTCCGCATCATCAAGAACCCGAACTCGTGGTACTATACAGGAAGAGTTCACGAAACTGTAGAAGAGTGTGCCGCAAAACACTCTAAATCTTTAATCAGGGCATCTGGGTTAGTCATATATCATTTTGGTTACCTCTCCTCCAATGTCCCTAGCAAGTTAGAGTACTATCGGAAGCTTAACGAATTACAAATGCAGGAAAACCCATACGACTGCCGACCTTACTTTAACCTTGCCCTACACGAGTTAAATCACCAGGAGTTAACTGATGAACAAATTGATAAAGTTATTAGAATGTTGAAGAGAAGTATAGAATTACACAGCACTTTCGTACTTGCGAAATATGAGTTAAGCCGATGTTACTGCTTAAAGGCTCTCCAACTTATAGAGGATATCATGCAGCTTGCACCTCGTGATCATCCCTTATATAAAGAGGTGAGTGAGGTGTACACCCTCTTGAAGAACTACACACGACGTATTATAGTTGAAGAATGAAGAATTTGTTACGTCATAACCCGCTGTTTGAATGGTTTGACCTTGCTTAAGAAAGGATGAATAAGAGGGGATGTCACCGATTCCTTTCTCTTCTTCTTCGATAGATCGCGGCAAGAATGGCAGCAACGACACCAATTGTAGCTCCAGCGTACATAAGAGGTTTTCCAAATTTAAGCCCAAGTTTAGAGATATCTCTCGAGGCATCAAGTATGTCAGACTGGTTTTTTGCCATCCATGAGGCACCTTTTAGCGCTTTTACTGGATCTTGTTTAAACCCCTTTTTAAAGAGATTAAACATCAGTGCGTTGTCTTTTACCGCAGCATGTGCGGCCCCTGACGCAACACCAATACCAGATAATAATAACCCCGCCCCAGCAGTAATCCCACCAAAGTTAACAAGTGATTTCAGTGCGCTTTCACGCCAATCGTGATAAGCATCTACTTTATCCTTTGGAATAAAAACACGCCTACCAGTCTTTGTTGTAACCCAATATCCTAGTTTACCTTTCCACTCTGTCAGTTTTGCCTTTGTGGGTGTCTTACGTTCCAACGACCTTTTTATCGCTTCTAGCGTTTTAGTTCCAGCTTCAACTACTTGCTTTACACCATATACAAATTCGCCAAAAATAAGTCCTATTTTCTTATCTACAACAACAAATACTTTAAAAGCCGGATTAGTGGTGGTAGGATTAAACGCAGTGTTCAAACCTAGACTATACGCTTCAGGAGAAACAATCTGAGGAGGGGGTGATGGTTTCGTTTTACTTATTTCTTTAAGAAATTCTTTACATAATTGACTAAAAGCGTTATTAGGCGCTTTACTTCCTAAGGCTACACATTCTGCTACGTTAGATTGCACATAAGCAACATCGCCTAATGATCTATATTTAGCGGCTAACTTATCAACCGGTCCCGTTTGATACAAAATACTACGTAATTTTGGGTAATACTTTTGAAAAAGTGGTACATGAGTTATGATTACAGTCAATGCTATCCCACGTGCTCCAAATCTTGTAGAAATACGAGGACTTACTTTCGACACACCTAAAACTAAACCGTATTTCTTCATTTCTTCATTTACCCCCTCTTTCTTCATCTCCATCTAAACTCAAGATGTAAAGGGCGTCAAGCCCTGGGTGATCAAAGACATATAGGAGAGGAAGAGACTGAACTTGAAAGTTTGTAAGTTTCGTCTTATAGAAATCATTATGCAGCTTGCACCTCGTGATCATCCCTTATATAAAGAGGTGAGTGAGGTGTACATTCACACGTCGTATTATAGTTGAAGAATGAAGAATTTGCTACGACATAACCCATTGTTTGAGCGACGCTGTCAGGACTTTACCGTTCGACGGTATACACCCTGCATTTCACCTTCCCTCAAATGTCACAAAAATCGGCCCGTCAACATTTCAGCTATCATTAAACCTAAGTCGCAACTTAGGTTGATCCGCACTGATGTTGGGGATAAAGTGAATTGTAGTGTAGTAGGAAACACAGTAGAGACGTTAATTTTAGAAACCCAAGTGCCATCTACTACAAGCGCTGAGTACTCCTACTTGGACTACATTCAATGTGACATAGATTGCCAAGTAAGCTGCTATGTAAACAGACCTGAGGCGCAACTGCAGTTGGGCACTATAAAAGGTGCTCTTGTTGAAGCCAAAAAGGCGCTAGGAATGGATGAGCTTGGCAGGCTGGTTTTTATCAACACACAAGTGTTAGTGTGCTTACCCTCTGTGTTTTCGATCATGGCGGGTGATACAGTAGAATCCTCAAGCGGCGTTTACGAAATTAAGTCGGTGAACCCCGCCTATAACCCGCGTGGTGAACTCGAATTCTTAGAGTGTGATGTAACACAACTGTTCGACCCCGGAGCACGCTCATGAGACTAACGGTTAGAACAAAAAACCCGACCTACATACAATCTGACTTAGAACAAAGAAAAAAGCGTACAATAGAAGTGATTTACAGCGAGATCCTGAAGCTCGTGTCAGCCAGGCCTATGAGTAGGGAGGAGCTACGTTTCTCTGGACATCCATATGCGCGTCGGCATGGGCTCAAATACGTTGAACCTGTTGTACACTTAAACACAGGGCGCTTGAAGAGCGCAATTAAAGTAAGGCGTGGCGGGGTTGTGTTCGACCTCAGTGATTGTCCTTACATAGAATATGTCCGAAAAGGTACGCGAACGATGTTACCTCGGTGGTTCGTGAAAGAGGCAATAAAGAACGCGCAACCCGAGTTGAGGAAAATTTGGCGATGAGATACACGGTTGAAGTGTTGTATTACTTAAAGGAGATCTACGAACGCGCCCTTCAATCCTTAAATCGGGGGTACCAACTAAACCTAGTAAGATCCCCAGTCATCACCACATCGCTCCCCACCCCACACACCGCTCCTGCTAGCTTTATCAAGTACGAAGTACAAAAGACCTCACTTTATGGGTTCTTTGACCTTAAGGTCGAGTTTGTACTCACTGTTGCTATAGAACATAATGTAAGTGGTTTCGCAGAAAGGTTCGTTGCTGAAATGAAGCAACGACTCAACGGGCGCCTTTTCACTCCGCACGTCTATTTCGTGAGAACATCTCTAATGATTGCTGAGTCCTTAAACACATCAGAAAAAACACGGACTTACACACTTACTTGCATATTCCAGGGGTTTGAAAAAGAATGAAGCAAAATCCACAAACATGGCGGTGTGACAAGTGTGGTGCACTTTTAGGTTTCGTTGACCTTCCTGACGTCTTACGAATTAAATACAAAGACGCGTACACCCTAATAAATGTTGTCACAGGAAAGACCGAAGTAAAAGTCGTCTGTCGAAAGTGTGGCTTCATCAACACCAAGATACTCAAGCTCGCTTGACTTTTAGGTCACACTGGTCCATTCAATGTTAGTCTAGGCGGTGACGCTTAGAAACTAATTTCAAGGAGGTGAAATGTAGTATGAACGTTCCCGAGTACACTACCAAACGTTTATCGTTCGGCCCTGGTGTGTTATATCTTGGCGCAGCGGGGGCAACTCCTTCCAGCGATATTGGTGCAGTAAAAACAGGAGCTGTACTAACCATCACTAGAGACAAGTTAGAAGTGAAACAAGGGTCGCCCGCACAGCTGATCCAGCAGTGGGTTATCAGTGAGTCTGTAAAATTAGAGGTTCATGGGATGGAATGGAACCTTGAAAACCTGAAGTACGCGATTGGAGCTGGAATCATCAAAACTGTATCGGGTGGCAAGACATTAGAGTTAGGTGGTACTATGAGTATCGAGGAGTGCGCGCTCGAATTCGTACACCAAATGCCTGCCGGTGGTACGGTCATAGTTGACATTTGGAAAGCACAAGCGGGTGGTGAAATCGCAATCACCTTCGGTGATGACCCTCACGAGTTCCCTTATGTGTTTATGGGTTTGAATGCCGCTACTGATTGGGCTGGAAACCCATTAGAGTCAGGAGCACAATTATGTAAAATCACTTTATTAGGTGACTTTACTTAATAGTAATATAAATCCAAAATGACGCCCAGGAGGTGCAACATGGGACAAAAACCATTTGAAGAGTATTTAGAGGGTAACAGGAAAGTTAAGCTCTCTTCCGGTAAGGAGGTAGAAGTACCACCCCTTACTTGGGGAAGAGAGCTTAAGATCTACAAAGCATTAACTGAAGTCCTCAAGAAACTCGCCGCGCCTGTGGACACTAAAACAGGCGAAGTAACAGCAGTTACTCCTGATCAAATGTACTCGTTTTTGCTGACTTTTGTGGACGAAGCTACTAACATCGCGGCTCTTGTGTTTGATCAGGACGCTCAATGGGTGACGGAAAACCTCACATCAAGTGATATGACTGAGTTTGTCCTCCCTTTATCACTAAGCATTTTCAACAAGCTCAGCAAGGGTATGACGGACGCTTTCAACGCTCTCGCGTCGCTAGAGAAGAAGTAGAGAAGATAATTGCTGATATTGTTGACTTCTTGTGTTCTGAATACGGTTGGACACCGGATCAGGTCTTCAACTTGACACGAGCCACAGTTTCCGCTCTATTAGAATCAGCCATGAAAAGGAAGAAGGAGGAGTATAAGTTTTATGCGAGCTGTGCGGGGGCTAAGTTGCAAGAGGAGATTACTACCTCTGAGGACCTACTACGTCAAGTGAAGCAGTCGGGGATACCGTTTGAGGTGAGGAAGTAATGCCGGAAGAATACGTTGTTGAAGTAAAACTAGAAAACGAAGAAAGTCTGGCTGACCTTACTCGTGCGTTCAACGAAGTTAACGCTGAATTAAACCGCCTCAACGCCTCGCTTACCCGATTTCAAAAGGCAGTGAGTGCACAAAGCAGTGAACTCCAGAAGTCAGTGAAACAGTCTACACAGCTAGCATCGTCAAGCCGACAGGTTACTAAAGAAGTCGAAAACCAAGCATCAGCTCTGACGTGGGTGAAAAGAGTGTTTATCGGAGTCGCCGGCGCTGTTGCTGCGGTTACCGTCGCGTATCGACATCACGAAAGGATTCAGAGCATCCTCTACAAGCTCGATCAACGTCGGTATCTCCTCGCGCTGGCACTCGCGAAAGGCCTTACCGAATATGGAAAACAACACAGAACTGTTGCGAATATTCTCACGGCATTTGGTGCTACCTTATCGAGTTTGATAAGAACTACCTACAACTACGTGAGTGGATCTTATGGGGCAAAGGCGGCTGTTACTTCGTTTGGGAAAACTGTGAAGGCCTCAGCTGCTATTGTGGCTTCTGAATTACGCCGAGCTCCGGTTGATTGGTTAAAGTTAGTTAAAAACAGCTTCACAGAGTCATCTGGGTTGATTAAGAATTTTTTGGCATCTACCTCTGCGTCAGTAGTTGAGACAACAGGTGTGTTACTCCTCGGGGTTTCAAAAGGTGTAACTATGTCCTTGAAGATGATTTCAAACCAAGTTCTACCTTCAGTTGCACTGCAGTTTAAAAATGCGTTATCGAGCGCTCAAGTGCGCTTCGTTGAAGTTGCAAAAAGCTCCTCGGTGTTGAAAGCAGCACTTTTGTCATTAGGAACCTTGGCGAAAAACATGGGAACGCTTTTCGTTAATTTAGGTTTGGATCTCAGGAATACATTTGAGACAGGTGTTATGGTATCATCTATGTATTTCGATATCTTTGATATTTCACTGAAAAAAACAACTAACTTGGTCAGAAGTTTTAGCACAACTGTAATGGGGGTTGCTAAAACATTAGCGGCACCACTTGCTGCTCTCGTTACTCCTCTCGTCGACCTTCCAAGCGCGATAAGCCCAAGCTTTCGGGCAGCAGTGACTCGATTTAAGCAATTTGAGTCCGCAACTTGGGCTCTGGCCCGAACTACTTATGAAGCTTCAAGAGAGTCATCCTCCGCACTGAGGAGCTTTGCTGCCGCATCTAAGGTCTACTTAACTGAACACTTGGCTGTTGTGAAGGACACTTTAGCTACGTCAGCGAAAAGCTTTAAAATTTGGTTAAGTTCGTTAGGGATTGGTAAAAGAGAAGTCCCCCTATTGTTGAAACCCTTCACTCTACTACTTGGTTCTTTAGCTATTATGTCTGGGAGGTTGCTAAAGCTTGTACCGTCGTTCAGGAACTTTGGGAATGTTGTGGAGAGCGCTGGGTGGGCTCTGAACAGAGCAAGTTCGTTCACGCGTGTCTATGGTTCTGTCGTGACCAATCTTGATCGTGGGTTGACTGAAGTAACAGGAACTACTAAGTCTGTAACGAGGAGTTTTGGTGACGTAACAGCTGCGACTATCAAACAAAAAGTGGGTGTTATGGGTTTACTTGGTAGCCTTGGTGAGTTGGTGGCCCACTACTTTTTGGTATATCAATGGCATCTAACCATTGCTCATGCGCTCGAAGGACTCGCTCACCTTCTAGTACATGTTGGACAAACCTGGGTTGCGTCGCTTCATCATGCGTTTGAAGTTAGTGTTGAATTCCTCCGCACCGAGTTAGATTTAATCCGTGCGACTCAACGGTACCAGGAACTCACCAAAGACATGTCTAGATCAACAAAAGAATGGGTCGATTGGGCAGACAAGCTCGCCATCTCCCTCGGCAAGGATATTGCTCCAATGAGACGTGTCACTGGTGTACTGCTCGACTACGCTGCCGTGTATGGTTTAACCAGAAGTGAAACTGAACGTTTCATAAAGTTGATGATCGATGTGTCTACTTATCTAGGGACTGATGTATTCATGGCAATGCGGCACGTTCGTGGCGCCCTAGCTGGACTCAGTTTGTCTGCTATGTATTTAGGTATCCAAGTAGAAGCACTGAAGGAGAGGGCTAAACATTACGAAGAGCAATTACGAAAAACAGGTGTAGCAGCGGGTGTTGACATAAAGCAGAAGGCTATGCTGTTAGCGTTGATGGATGAACTGAACTTTGTACAAGGAATGACTAACAAGTTAATGGATACTGGGTATGGTGCTGTTCATAGATACAGAGTTGCCCAACAGGCACTCGCGAACGCGATTGGTGAAGCCGCCTCACCTGCGATGAGTTCCCTGTACAACATGATGACAAGAGCCATTGAAGGTGTGTTTGGGTTAGGTAGTGGATTTATGAGGGCGTATGTTGGTGTGAAAGCCTTCTTAGGTGTCGCGTTTCAAGTTGTAGGTACTGCAGCAGTTATGGCTGCTAAAGTATTGGTCCTGATGGAAACCCTACGCATGCTAGAAATAGTTCTCACGTTTGTCAATAAATCTCTCTACACCCTACCAATAGCGTCTGTTCCATTCTTACGTTCAATCATACGAATGGAGGGTGAAACAGTTAAATTCAAAAACCTTTGGGTTGTTGCTGGCAACACAATACGCTTTGTAGCCCGTTTAGTGGTCGGTGAGATAAAGGGCCTTGTAACTAGTGGGACCGCAATGTTGGCCCAACTTACAACCAAGGCCATTAGTACTATGAAAGCGTTCCTAACTGTAAAGTTTCCTACGTTCGCAGTTGCAGCTCTCTATGGTGAACGTTTCACTCGTACCATCGCTGCACAAAGAACAGTTGCTGCAAGACTGACCGAAACGTTAAAGGCAGTAGGAAGAGCTAATCTTGAGACTGGTACACACATGGTTGCGTGTGCAACAAGTGCTATATGGCTTAAAAGTAACATAGCCTCCTGCATCACAAAGCTCCAAGACTTCGGGAAAGCATCAGAACGTGTAGGAAGGTCGATTCTATTTATGCGTCTCCCCGCACTCGCTAGTAGCTTCAAAGACCTGTCTGTATCAGTAGCAGCTGCTGGTGTCAGTGCGGTCCGGTGGATGACCAGAGCTCATACACCCGTAACGAAATATGCGGATACAGTAGCTGAAGCGGTGAGACGGACGCATGGAATGGAGGCGGCGGCGCGCGCTTGGGGTGGCGCTTTTTTACAAGCGATAGGCCTTGTGAAGCTATCGGAAACAAGGTTCGCTGGTTTGTTAGGAAGGTTCCGCAGGCTAATAACTTTCATCTCAAATATTGGAATTGGTACACTTGGTGCTCTTGGTGAGAAGTTTAAGCTTCTTTGGTCAATAGTTCGCACTGTAGGAGTGAGGTTCTATCTCATTACTGCGGTTGTACTTGGTACCTTCAAGGCTTTTGGAAATCTGATCAGGGCGATCTCGGAGACGTTTGGTGTGACTATTAGGTTAGTCCCAGTAATCAAAGCAGTCGGTGCTCTTTTATACGACATTATAAAGCCTATTATCTGGTTAGGGAAACTGGCGGTCAATGTCGTTGCTAGTGTGTTAACCGAAGCGTTTGCCGGATTAGCACTAACCATAGGGCTTACTCTTAAGCTCTTAGAAAAACTTCCTTTCATAGGAGGTAAGGTGAAGGGCTTAGGAGACAAATTCGTTGAGCTATCGTTCCGCTTAGATGAGATGGCGAAAGGAGCGGGTGAGTCGACGAAGCAGACACGTGATCTCCGTAAGGAAGTAGAGAGTTTACTTACAACCTTAGAGACCCGCGCCAGGGAAAGAGGGTTAAACTTAGCTGTCGCTGAGTCTTATAAGGTGCTGATTGAGAGGGCGATTGATTACAAGTACGCATTGGAAGCTGAACGGAAGCTCAGAGAGGACTTGGAAGAAGCGAAGGAAAAAGGCCTCTTGACCGATAAGGGGTTACGGGCACAAAGAGAACACCTCCAAAAAGTTACCTTAGAAGCAAATTCAGCGGAAAACAAGTTTAAGAAAGCTATCGAGGAGTCAACAAAAGCTACGAAGACCGAGCTCGATCAAGTAAAGACCTTAGGTAACGCTTACATAGAACATCTTCGTGTACACAAAGGGATAGAACCGGCTCTAAAGAACCAAGTCACACTTTACAGCCTGATCAGTAAGGTTCAAGAAGACCAAGCTCGTGTAATGTCAGGAAGTACGCTGGCTGCGCGAGATCTCGCGGGTGACTTTGACCAACTAGCGGATCTTTTCTCTGAGTGGGCGTCCACAGCCGACAGCGAAGCAAAGCCCGCACTAGAAGCGCAAGCGGCACATCTAAAAGCCCTGGCAGAGAAGCTACGAGAGGTGGGCGGAAGCTTAGAGGAGCACCCTGAGTTACTAAAAGAGCTCACAGATGCTTACACAAAGAGCGCCGCTGCAGCAGGGGTACTCACCTCTGAATCCAGTAAGCTAAAGCTGCAACAGGAATTACTAAAGAAAGCTATAGAAGACGCAGCTAAAGCACCTCTTTTGAAACCAGAAGCCCCAGAAGAATTTGCGAAACGACTCGCAAGAGTTGTTGCCATAGAAAAGGAACTTCGGGAGATCCGTGAGAAAGGATTCAAAGAGCTTCAAATCCAGGCCGCACTAGGTGTGGACACGCTCGACGAGCAGATCAGACGTGAGGTAGAGCTCACTAAGAAGATTCGAGAGAAGCTCGACGCCCTAAGAGAAGGCTCCGAGGTGTATGAGGAAACCTTCCGTCAATATCGTTCACATATCGAAAAAGTGGTTTCACTACAAACTCAGTTCATTAGTCAAGTTGCTAGATCGTCAGAGGTATACCTTAGTGGACTAAGGAGTGCACGTGAGTTTGAAGTACAGCGACTTGAGTTACTAAGGAGAGGCTCAGCAGAGTACGAGGCGGCTCATGCTAGAAGGAAAGCACTAGACACAGAATATATAGGAAGCCTCGACCGAATAATTAGTGCTTACGAGAGGCTCGCGACATCTGCTGTTGTTGCACCTCGCGCGAGACAAGCCGCGTTGGAGCAACTTCGCTCAATGCATACTAGCATCATCCAACAGGTTCGTACCTTACAACTAGAGTATCTCAGAGCACAGAAGAATGTAGAAAAAATGCGAGACGCGTTCGAAGTTATGCAGATGGAGTTCAGGCACGACATCGAAGACATGGTAAATGCTCACGCGTCAGCGGAAGACAGAAAACGTATGGCTTCTGAGCGTGCAACAGAATATATGAGGAAGGCATGGGATCTCTACTACAAAGGTAATTACGAAGCCGCGGAGAGTCTCGCTCGAAAAGCCATACCTCTATATAAACAGATGGCCGAAGCGGCGGCTGAAGAAGCAAGAGAAACGTGGAAGGGTACAAAAATAGTTAAGGAGAAAGAAGACGAAGCACGTGAAGAGGGTGCCCGTAAGGTAAAAGAGGTTCATGATTTCATACTAATGCTCGCTGACAAACGCATCGAGAAGGAAAAAGAGGAAGCCGCAAATATAAAAGAGACGATGGAAAAGATGACTAAGTTGCTAGAAGACCATAAAGCCGCTTTTGAAGCATCAGAGGAGTGGGCAACTCGGTATTACACTAAGTTAGAAGAAAGAGTATCTTCATTGATCAAGAAGCTGAAAGAACTGCCCAGAGAAATACACGTGAAGATTATCGTTGAAGAAAGCCGTCACGTGGGTGGACTTATTGGTAAATATCTACGTCGTCAGTTTGGTGGATTGGTTCCTGGCACAGGCAAAGGAGATATTGTGCCCGCATTGTTAGAGCCAGGAGAGTATGTAATACCAACACGTGTAGTAGAAAGATTAGGGGTGTCCTTTTTTGAATCATTACGTAAGAACACCCCCTTAGCCCCTCCTCCAGTCGTTCGGATGCAAGAAGGAGGGCTTGTACCAGAACCTGCGGCTGAACGAGTAGTACGACTCGACTTTAGGGTAGGTTCTGAAACGTATCCGCTTAGGGGGAGGCCAGATGTGGTTGATGGTTTAGTTAAAGCGTTGAAAAGGAAAGCGTTAGTAGGTGCAAACGCATGAGTTTAAAATTTGAGTTAGCGGGAATTGAGTTACCTGATATGTTTTGGGTTGATGAAAAAATGGTCTACGAAGTAGTAGGGTCTGTTGACAGAACCTTGGGGGGCACGGAAATCGTGTGGGAACAGACTCTGACTGGTGGGAGGCCGATTACATTAACAACAAAATTAGGAGAATGGAGGCTATCAACGTTTACTGAGGATCAACTCGATGAAATCCTTGAACTGGCACGGGTCCCCAACACCACCTACAACCTAACTCACGATGGGAGCACTTACAGGGTTCGTTTCGCTCACGAAGACCCCCCATGCGTTGAGACGAATCGAATCTACCCTAGTGGACTGTACGACGTTATAATAAAACTACGTGAAGTAAAGCAGCTTTAGGAGGTGAAATATGGCTGTAACAAGAGACGATTTGGCATTTGTGAAAAGCGCAACTGTTACAGATACAGACAACAATGGTGGGCGAAAGAGTTACATCGAGGTACCAAACCGCGCTCGGTTTAATCTATTCCCTCGCGTAACACGTCCTGAGAGGATGAATGGTAAAACTAGATATCGTAAGGAGTTTTTATGGAACAAAAATGCATCGAATGAAATTGCGTATGGTGTGTTAGCTTACATCTTATACCCCAGTCCAGCAGGTGACAGGTTTTATCTAGCTGAGGGAACACAGACAGACACACAAGGAGATATTGATAGCAGCTATAAATGGTGTGGTGGGGGCGCGTTACACTCAGACGTAACTGCCGGTGCGACTCAAATCTCGGTTGAGTTCGAAAGTGATGACTTCCATATCGCAAATGGAATGACTATCGCGATCAATAGTCACTTCCTAGTCGGTCAAACGATCATGTCTGGTGTAAGAGCGTTCGATGCAGTAAAGTTTGATTCTGTACAAGGTATGTGGGTAAAAGAATCCGCGCCCGACGCGGACTCTGAAGACGTATACCCATATGGGACGTACTTAGGAGATAATAAAGTATTCAGTTACAATGACAATGGGGAATTGGAGTACCTTACTGTCGCAAATGATGAATACACAGGTGAGGTCATTGGTACTGGGGATGGTAACACAAAGGAATTCACCGACACACTAGAACACCCACCTATTGAGCTAAACACAGTCACAGTGTACTTCACCATTGATGGAGCTACTTATTCTGGGTCCGCCGACGAGAACGGAAACATTTCAGGGGCATACATTTCGTCTGGTTCTGTAAACGCAACTGGGCTTATTAACCTTACCTTCACTACAGCCCCCGACAATGGAACAAACATAACCTGCAATTACACTAAACGAGCTTACTCTTGGAGTGGTAATGTCTGTACTATTGATCTTATGTTTCCAGTCGCAAATGATTATCTCGCATCAAATACTTATGTGGGTGTTTGTGTGGCTGTTGGAGATATTAAACCATCTATCTCCGATGTCACAGTGAACTCCGCTAATGGAACCTTCGATTACACACTAGTAACCGAGGACAATCGCGGCACGGTAGAAGACGATTGGACTATAACTTTTACTAGTTCAACTGAGTTCACTTGTTCAGGAGCTAACGAGGGGAGTGTTGGCTCAGGGAACATCACTTCAAGCTTTAGTCCAACAAACCCAAACACAGGTCAGCCCTACTTTACAATTCCTCCGTCTGTGTGGGGAGGTGCTTGGACATCGGGGGATACTGTTACTTTCAAAACCCACCCCGCAGCTGCTCCGTTGTGGTGGAAGGAAGTAGTTCCAGCTGGAACTGGGCCTTATAGCGATAATGGTGTGATGTTAGAAGTTTATGTAGAGTAGGAGGCCAACCTCAGTGACAACTTCGCAGAGCATAACTGAGGGGAGAAACGCTTTCAAGTTCACCCCAACTAAGTGGCTGAGGATTGAGGCGTCGAAGAAGGAAGCTCCGGAAGCCAAAATATTAGTTGGGAAGAAAGACTACGTCAAAGTACGCTACCTTGGCAGTGTTTCAACTACGCCGACACAAGAAGAGGGCAGGCTAAGATGGTGTGGTGAGGACGAGGAAGTCCACCTTTACCACTTAGGGCACAAAAAACATCAGGGAAAAAGGCAACTACATCCTGTTGAGGAGTGGTCTTACGAACAAGAAGTCATCTTAAAGAAGAAGCCCTTAAACAGTACTCTAACTTTTGAAGTCGAGGCTAAAGGACTGGAATACAGAAAGGAAGGTGACAAATACGTTTTTTACAGAAAGATTAGGCTACCAGCTTCAGAGGAAGAGATATGTGAAGATATCTTCTACCTTAACCCCATAGTCGTCAGAGACAGTCAAGGTAAAGAGACAAAACCAAAAGTAGAGTTAAAAGATGGGATCCTAACAATCAAGATCAACAAAAACTTCCTTAACAAAGCGGTCTATCCAATAAGCGTCGACCCCTCTTATACAGTCAAGACCGGCGCTAGCTATGCTTCCACACAAACCAACAATCAGCGTAAGCTAGCCAGGACTAGTGACGGTACTTTATGGTGTGTTTACCACCGATCAGATGGGTCTTACAACCAGGTCTATGCCTCCTACTCTACTAATGATGGTGAGACTTGGACGGAAGAGCAAGTAACAAACGTAAGCGGCAATCAGTATTACCCCTCTATTGCTATAGATAGTAACGATAACATCCACGTGGTTTGGCGGGGGTACGGCTGGGGGAGCAATACTAATAGGAACAACGTCCGATATAGAAAGAGGACCTCTTCGGGATGGCAAACACATGAAGCAGTAACAGATATAAGTTACCATCAATATGACCCCGCAATTGCCATAGACAGTCAGGATAATATTCACGTAGTTTGGTGTGGTGGAGGTTGGGGAACTAATACTAGCTACAACAATATTCAATACAGAAAAAGAACCTCGTCAGGATGGCAAACACAAGAGTCAGTGACAGATACAAATAACAACCAGAGCCGCCCCGCCATCGCTATAGATAGTAACGATAACGTTCATGTAGTTTGGCAAGGTAAAGGGTGGGGGACAAACACCGCTAACGACGACATTCAATATAGAAAGAGAACCTCTTCAGGGTGGCAAACGCAAGAAGATGTTACAGATAGGACCGACTACCAGCAGTCGCCCTCTATTGCTATAGATAGTAATGATGACATTCATGTGGTTTGGTATGGGTATGGTTGGGGAACGAACACTAGTTACTACAACATACGGTATAGAAAGAGAACCTCTTCAGGATGGCAATCTCATGAGGCAGTAACAGATAAAGACAACAACCAATACGACCCCACTATTGCTATAGATAAGAACGACAACATTCATGTAGTTTGGCACGGCCAGGGGTGGGGTAGTAACCCTAGTTACTACAACATTCAATATAGGAAGAGAACTTCGTCAGGGTGGCAAACACAAGAGGGGCTCACAGACGTATCAGCCTATCAATATTCCCCTAACTGTATTTGGGCATTGCACCCTACTGTCTCGGGTGAGAAGCCAAACAGAACTAAAACAGGATACGCTTTTGTCTGGGTGGATGGATCAACGATCAAATTTTACAAGAGTGATGACTTGGCGTGGGACGCACCACCTAAGGCTTATCTCACAGTTGACTCTCTACTAGAAAAGTCGAACCTAAACACAACTTTCAGTATCGATACTATCACCTGGCCTGGTTATTCTTACACAATTAGGTCAAACATAGAGAGTACAGCAGACAATGGTCAACGTGCGCTAGCCAGGACTAGTGACGGTACTTTATGGTGTGCTTATTGTCGGTCAGATGGGTCTTACAACCAGGTCTACGCCGCTTACTCTACTGACGGTGGGGTAAGCTGGGCGGAAGAGCAAATAACGAACGCAAGTGGTAATCAATACAACCCCGCTATCGCTATAGATAGTAACGATAACGTTCATGTGGTTTGGACTGGGCAAGGTTGGGGGAGTAATACAGGATATAAAAACATTCAGTACCGAAAAAGAACCTCATCAGGGTGGCAAACACAAGAAGCACTAACAGATAAAGACGCTGACCAAGTCAGCCCCTCAATTGCTATAGATAGCGATAATGACGTTCACATAGTTTGGTATGGTAAAGGATGGGGTGATAATCCTAGCTACTACAACATCCAATATAGAAAGAGAACTCTAACTACTTGGGAGACGCAAGAGGCAATAACAGATGTAGCCCATCACCAACAAGGCCCTTCTATTGCCATCGATAGTAACGATAACATTCATGTAGTCTGGTACGGTGCAGGTTGGGGGTCAAACCCCGCTTACGACGATATTCAGTATAGAAAGAAAACCCTACTTGGGTGGCAGTCGCAGGAATCCGTTACAGACGTAGATGGTGAGAATCAAACCGAACCTTGTATCGCTATAGACGGAAATGACGACGTCCATGTAGTTTGGCGTGGGACAGGATGGGGAACATACACAGGGTACGTCAATATCCAATATAGAAAGAGAACCTCATCTGGTTGGCAACCCCAAGAAGCAGTGACAGATAAAGATGATGATCAATACGCCCCCTCCATTGCTGTAGATAGTGACGGTAACGTTCATGTGGTTTGGAGCGGTAAAGGCTGGGGTACAAACGTAAGTGTAGTCAACGTTCAACACAGAAAAAGAACCTTTGTGGGGTGGCAAAACCCAGAATCAGTCACTGACGTGTCTACGCCAACTCAGGAGTGTCCAAACCTTATCTGGGCATTACATCCTACAGTATCTGGAGCGAAAACTAACAGAGCAAAGAGAGGTTTCGCGCTCGTCTGGAGAGACGGCTCAACATTTAAAATTTACAAAAGTAACGATTTGGACTGGGAAACGCCTCCTGCGACTTGTACGATCGACTCACTACTAAAAAAACTAGGTGTAACTTCATCATTTGGTATTGACACTTATATTGGGACCCCACTTTTAGAATCCATATCAATTGACTCCATAATTCAAAAATTAAGATCAGCCTACAGTACAGTCGACGCCCTACTTAAAAGTCTCTTCATAGTTAAAGAAAGCGTCCCAACCAATAGTACAGCATACAACAATCAACGTAAGCTAGCCAGGACTAGTGACGGTATTTTGTGGTGCGTTTACCTTCGCTGGGATGGGTCATACTACCAAGTCTATGCTGCTTACTCCACTGATGATGGTGAAACTTGGACAGAAGAGCAAGTAACAAACGCAAGTAATAATCAATACTGCCCTTCTATTGCTATCGATAGTAACGATGACATCCACGTGGTTTGGAGCGGTTATGGTTGGGGAACAAACACGAACTACCGTAACATTCAATACAGGAAGAGAACCTCTTCAGGATGGCAAACGCAAGAGTCAGTAACAGATAAGAATCGAAATCAATGGTATCCCTCTATTGCTATAGATAGTAATGATAACGTTCATGTAGTTTGGGAAGGCAAAGGATGGGGAACAAATACTGAATACGACAACATTCAATACAGGAAGAGAACCTCTTCAGGGTGGCAACCACAAGAGTCAGTCACAGATAAGGATAGGAACCAGCCACACCCCACTATCGCTATAGATAGCCAAGACAACATCCATGTAGTTTGGTCTGGTCAGGGTTGGGGAACGAACAACAACTACGACAATGTACAATACAGGAAGAGAACCTCGTCAGGATGGCAAACACAAGAAGCAGTAACAGATAAAGATGCCTCTCAGACTTCTCCAGTTATCGCTATAGACAGTAGCGACAACATTCACGTAGTCTGGGCAGGTGCAGGTTGGGGCACGCTTGGATATGTAGATATTCAGTATAGAAAGAGGACATCAAGTGGGTGGCAAGATCGAGAAGCAGTAACGGATGCGGGTACCGACCAAAGTAATCCTACCATTGCTGTGGATGAAGATGATAATGTTTACGTGGTTTGGAGTTGTAATCCCTATAAAATCTGTCACAGAAAAAGGACTTCTTCGGGGTGGCAAACACAAGAGGAGCTCATAAGCGCGTCGACTGAGCAAGAATACCCTAGTCTCATTTGGGCGTTACACCCCACTGTCTCAAACGGAAAGCCGAACAGAACTAAAGCAGGATATGCTTTTGTTTGGGTAGATGGAACAACACTCAAATACTACAAGAGTAGCGATTTAGATTGGGGTTCACCATACATCAAATCTTACAGCTGTACAATTAATACCTTCCTAAGGAAACTGTGTCAGAAACCATTTAGCATTGACGCTTTCATTGGTCCCCCACTTGTAAGATACTTGTTTGTCAGTGCACTGCTTCAGAAGTTTAACCTGAGTCACAGCTTCAATATAGACACACTAGTTGAAATCCCGATTTACACCTACACAGTTAAGACAGGTGCGACGAGTGACAGCACATCTTATAACAATCAGAGGAAACTAGCTAGAACTAGTAATGGCACCTTGTGGTGCGTCTACCATCGATCAGATGGGTCTTACCTCCAAATATATGCTGCTTACTCCACTGATGATGGGGAAAGTTGGACGGAGGAGCAAATAACAAACGCAAGTAATAATCAATACTGCCCTTCTATTGCCATCGATAGTAACGATGACATCCACGTGGTTTGGTATGGGCGAGGTTGGGGAAGCAATACAAGTAAGTACAACATTCAATACAGGAAGAGAACCTCTTCAGGATGGCAAACGCAAGAGTCAGTAACGGATAAAGGTGAGGATCAGTACTACCCCGCCATTGCCATAGATAGTAACGATGACATCCACGTGGTTTGGGAAGGCACGGGCTGGGGTACGTTCTCTGAAACGGTTAACATTCGGTACAGAAAGAGAACTTCGTCAGGATGGCAAGATCACGAAGCAGTAACAGACAAAAGTGACCACCAATACAGACCAGCTATTGCTATAGACAGCAATGATAACGTTCACGTAGTTTGGGAAGGCAAAGGATGGGGAACAAACCCAGACAACCAAAACATCCGGCACAGAAAAAGAACCTCTGAGGCATGGATGACACCTGACCCGGTCACGGATGTGTCAAGCAACCAACATAACCCTTCTATTGCTATAGATAGTAATGATGACATTCATGTGGTTTGGTATGGGTATGGTTGGGGAACTCAACCTAGCGACTACAACATCAAATACAGGAAAAAAACTTCTCTGGGGTGGCAGTCGATCGAGTCGATAACAGACAAAAGTACCAGCCAATATTACCCCTCTATTGCTATAGATAGTGATGACGTCATTCACGTAGTTTGGTACGGTCTTGGTTGGGGAACCAACACCGGCTATTACAACATCATATACAGAAAAAGAACTCCTTCAGGGTGGCAAACACCGTTAACAATCACTGACGAACCGGCTCATCAGAGGCACCCGGGTCTCATTTGGGCACTGCACCCAACGATTTCAAATGTCAAACCAGGCAGAACAAGGAAAGGCTGTGCCCTCGTTTGGGTAGATGGAACGACTGTTAAGTTTGGCAAAGTCTTCTTAGAATGGGAAGTTCCTTTCGGAACTAGTAGCTACACAATCAATTCCCTATTGGAAAAGATAGATCAGATTTCCACATTTAATATTGATGCGTATGTTGGAGAGGTGCTTCTAGAGTCCACAACTATAGATGCGATACTCCAGAAAGCACTCACAAACAGCTTCATCATAGACGCACGGATACGCGAAGCATCAGTGCCCAGCATAACTATCGACGCAGTATTAGTAGAACCAAGTCCGTATTATACAGTTGCTATTAGTGTACCAAGCAACAGTACAGAGTTTAGTGCGCAGCGGAAGTTGGTCAGAGCAAGTGACGGTACTTATTGGTGTGTCTTTTGTCGCGCAGACGAGAACTATTACCGACAAATCTACGTCGCTTACTCTACCAACAAAGGGAAAACCTGGACTATAGAACAAGTGAGTTTCGCAACAGCTAATCAATACAACCCCTCCATTGCTATAGATAGCCAGGACAACATTCACGTAGTCTGGGCAGGTGCAAGCTGGGGTACGTACCCCACAATCCAAAACATTCAGTACAGGAAAAGAACCTCTTCGGGGTGGCAACCACAAGAGTCAGTCACAGATGTAAATAATGTTCAGTATAGACCCGTTGTTGCTATAGACAGCAATGATAACGTTCATGTAGTTTGGTATGGCCAAGGCTGGGGGCTGTACTACAACTACTACAACATTCAATACAGAAAGAGAACCTCGGCAGGGTGGCAAGACCGAGAGGCGGTAACGGATAAAAAAGGACATCAATTCGACCCTGCCATCGCTGTAGACAGTCAAAACAATATTCACGTAGTCTGGTATGGTAAGGGCTGGGGAACAAACTATGAACGCTACAACATTCAATACAGAAAGAGAACATCAGATGGATGGCAAACACAAGAGGCTGTGACGAACGAAGAGCACGATCAACAACATCCTTCCATCGCTGTAGATAGTTGGGATTGTGTTCATGTAGTCTGGTCAGGTCAGGGGTGGAGCGGACCCTACATATTCGACATCCGTTATAGAAAAAGAACTTCGGTCAGTTGGCTGCCACACGAAGCAGTAACATACACTAAAGGTGAGGATCAGCATCACCCCTCAATCGCGATAGACAAATTTGACAAGATCCACGTAGTATGGCACGGTAAGGGTTGGGGAGAAAATACAGACAAGAACAACATTCAATACAGGAGAAAAACTTCTGATGGTTGGCAAGCGCAAATAAGCCTCACAGATTCACCATATGATCAATATCATCCAAGTCTTATTTGGGCGCTACATCCAACTATTTCTGAATTAAAGACAAATAGGCCAAAATCTGGCTACGCCTTCATTTGGACAAGCGGGTCGTCTGTGAAGATCTACAAGAGTAAGGATTTAAGGTGGGAAAGGTTAATGTTAGGAGTATCTACCGGATGGACACGGTGTGGGGCTCTAACCGAAACACAAAACCAACACCAAGCACATCCTCTAATTTGGGCCTTAAGACAAGTGCTCTTAAACGCCTTCCCTCTACCAAAAATCATCACTCAGTTTTTGAGAGACGTGATTGCGAAGTATAACACCCCCTCGCGAAGTTATCCTGTAACTCAAATCATTGATGGCACTGTACAACAACTGAAAAACACAATTGTAAAACACAACACCCCGTCACACATTTACCACATGAATCAGATCACTGATGGGATCGCACAGCAGTTAAAGAGCCTGATCTCTAGTGATCCAATACGAAGAAGCCAATTCCTACGTAACGTTTTGACTACATTTACGTTGACTACCGAGCATCATCTACGAACAGCAGTTGGTGGTGCACCAAGTGATATAATAGGTTTTGGTGATGGAACAAGTACGACGTTCACCGGCAACCTAACTTACACACCACATGTATCCTCTGTTGTTATCCACTACACTATTAATGGTGCTTCATACGAAGGTGTTGCCGATGAAGACGGGAACATAACAGGTACCTACATAGCCAGTGGGACCATCGATCCTAATGGTCATCTAACGCTTACGTTTACTATCGCACCAGATTCAGGTTCATCGATCTTAGCTTCATATACCCGTAGAATGGTTGATTGGTCTCTAAAGGTTGATGGGGTTGATTTCAGCACAGTTGTAAGCGAAGTTCACGTTAGCCAAAGAGAGAGCGAAAAGATCAATCACATTGAGGTCACCGTAAAAGACCCTAGTAAGTTCACAATGTGTGACCCCGCCCATAATTGGGGTACAGAAAGGATTCAATTAACTGTTGGTGACACTACCTACTCTTTTCTTCTTGAGTCACGCGAAGGTTCAGAAGTAGAGTTCACAATTTGGGGAAGGGCTAAAGCAGCACTCTTAACAGAACCCTTCGCGGAGAAGGTTGATAAAGAGTGGTCAGACCTGAACGCGTCATCTATAGCATCAGAATTAGCTGGCAGTGTACCTCTAGACTGGGAGGCGGTGGATTACTATATCCCGTACGGTAGTTTTGAAGGTTACCCCTTAGACATAATAGGAAGGTTAGCTGAAACGGTAGGTGCTGTCGTCCGTACCAGACCAGATGGGAGCTTAGTAGTCAGACCAAAATTCACTGTTCGCCCGAAAGACTTGTCAGAAGTAACGGAAACGCGTCGTTACGACCGGTATACCAACCTAGTTTCATTGGGCTACAGTGAAGAACTTCCTACTTGTAATGCTGTGGTTGTAAAAGGTGAGCCTACAGGTCACGAAGTTTCTTTTACACTGGAGATGGATGACGGTGAACCATGCTACGAAGCTGGTGTTGATAGTGCATATATTCGTGTGTACTCGAACCCAGTTGGTTTTCCATATGAGGTCGTTTCAACAGGGACTGTAACAAAAGTGCACGGTGCGAAAACGGAAGAGGTGGAGGAGACGATAACTATCACGAACGAGAGCGGTTCCCTTAAACATCCAGTTTACAAGGACTTCTCTTATACTTGGGCAGGTAAGTGCCAGGGAAACGTGATACGAACTGGGAAAACGCTTCATATTTCGGGCTGCAAATGTGGTGTGCTTCGTGTGAAATACACAACAAAGTATGATGTCTATAAAGTGTCGTGTGGAAAACTCGCACCCGATGAAAAAGAACGCCCCGTCCTAGTATGCGTTGTTGTCCCTGAAGAAGCCGCTGCTGTCTCAGTGAAGGTAGTTATGGGTAAGGGTGATAAGGAGTGTGATCCTATAGACGATGATCTAATAGCAACGGACTCTGTTGCTGTAACTCGTGGGAAGTCATTTTTGGATGATAACTACTACCTTAAGAGAAAGTTCACTTTCCGGGTCCCGTATGAGGGTGCTGTCGATGGTGAAGTTGCTGACCTGGAAGACGATGTGCACAACTTGTACGGGCGCGGCTTGATACGGCAGGCTAATATTGTGATAAATCTTAGTGGAAGTACACGTAAAATTTGGCAAGATTTGGAGGTTGTTTGCTTTGAAAATCCGCCTTCTCGAGACTAGTGAAGAGCTTAAGACTGGTGTGGTTACAGGCTTCCGCGAAGGTCTGTACATAGTAAAGGTTGGAGCTTCAACCATAAGGGCTACATCGAGTCACTCGTTCACAATAGGCGATCGGGTCGTTGTGGGGAGAGCAGGTACACAGTACGTTGTTATTGGGAAGAGAAAAGGAACTCCTCGAGAGCCAAAAGTAATCAGAGTCGATTAGGAGCTGTAAATGGCAGAAGTCACAAAAAGTAGCATCACTGTAACGTTCAAGGCATTGTGCGTTGCTGAGCCGGGCCATGGAATCACGGCCGAATTGGACGCTGAGCGTAACGAAGGGAAAAGCTGCTTCACATATGGGGAAAAAGTATACTTCAGAGTTTATACGTACCCACAAGATATGCGGATCACACTGACACCGAGTGACGGATCGATCAATGCAGAAGGAAGTAGTACAGAGACTATCGAAGATGAGATACTAACGTTTGCTGACACAAAAGAGGCCTCAACACATCGATACATTAAAGCCATTACCTCGTATGACTGGTTTGGAACGAGCTTGGGTCAGATTACTTGTATTGGGGGTTCCACAATTGTGGCCGCTAAAGAAGGTTGTGCGGTACTACAACTAACATACACGAGCTTTTATCGCGTCTATAGCATAACCGTACCTCCCAGAGACTATGAGACCTACTTGGTTCTCATCCTCATTAAGGAAGTAGAGGAGGAGTAATGCCCGCAACGAGTCAACTCCAAGTTGGGATCTCGAAGACCTGTATAGGGGCTGAAGTAAAAGCCTTTACGCTCGAGTTAGACTCGGAAAAAAACAGAGGCCAATCCACGTTCCCACCCGGTGAATTTGCTTATGTCCGATGCTTCCCTGCGCTACTCAAACCGGAGTTGAGAGTAAGTATGGGCACCGCGAGACTTGAAGCGGAAGGCTTACCACTATCACTAGAAGACGAAATCACTTTTGCGCGCAGTAAAAGCGCTAATCTACGGTACCCTTATCACTCCAATTTTGAGTGGGAGTGGGTGGGGCGAGAAGGTCCCCCACCGAAAGTGACTGGAGAAGGTACGATCTTATTAAGCGAGGAATTTTCGGGGATCCTTAAAATTAAGTACCAAACTATGTATGACCGAATCGAAGTGCATTGCACAGAAGAAGCGTCGGTGCTCTTAGAAGCTATAAAAGAAGATAGGTATGGCCACATCACTTTAAAGTGGAAGCCAGAAACTCGCGAAGTGTACCTAACTGTACGAGACGCCTGTACCCGAACAATAATCCCAAGCGTTTATGTGTGGGTTGATGGTAAGTATGTAGGAACGACGGATCTACAAGGAAGGATTTATTTAGGGAAGCTGAAGGTTGGAACACATTCGCTAAAAATGTCGAAGCACGGTTACCAAGATAGTGACTCAGACACAATCGCGAATGATTCTTTTACTGTGTCATGACGCAAGAATTAATTGCATATTTATGCCCGCACCCCTGGAGACCACGTGGGTTATGTAACCCCACAAACTACAGGGCTTCTACGTCCTCTAGGACAGAAGGTGATAAAGCTGAAGTTGAAACCTTTCTATGTCCTAAAGGTTTCGAGTGCGATCGTGCTGAAATAAAAGCGTACTTATTACCAGAAGGTAGGAGCGCGATCGACTGCTTACTCTGTATCCCTACGTGTACCGAATCGGACGTTGAACCCGCCCCAGAAATTGCAAACGAAGATTTCTGTAAAAAAATGCTAGATTTACATAATGAAGCTAGAGCGACCCACCCCGATGAATGTCCTCCTTATAAGTGTAAGCAGCTGGAGTTGGACAAAGATTTATGTGAAATAGCGTTCTGGCACGCAGGTGATATGATCGTAAACGATTACTTCGACCACACCGATAGCTTAGGGCGGACACACAGTGTAAGACTAGCAAGGTTTGGATATAGAGCCTTGCAAACAGGTGAAAACATTGCTGCCCATACGTACGTCAACGAGTCTAAGGGTTGCTCCAATGTTGCTGAAGATTTTATGAACGAGTGGATGGCGAGCCCAGGGCATAGAGGTAACATCATGCGATCTGAGTTCAATAGAGTAGGTTTTGGGTTGGCCTATAGAATGTGGACTGATAATACGGGTAATATATACAAAAAATATGTAGCTGTTGCGATCTTCGCGCAAGCGACGGGTGATTTTGAAAGCGGGATCTTACCTAAACCGGAGTTGCCGTGTACTGGTGAGTGTGTTGAAAAGATCGAGTGGTACCAAGACTTTGTTGTCAGGAAAGCCTGGGTGGGGGACGAGTATGTTGAGTACAAAGTACCTAAACCAGTGATAATTACTAAAGTGAAGATTCCACAAATTTGTGCTCTTTACAAAATACGTTTCCAGTTCGAGTTGAGTCAGTGTTATGTTGAGTACTACTTAGACCAAAAAGAAGGTCCTATCCCAAGTGATAACAGGCTAGAGTTTGCATGGAACAATAAAGAAGCGATAGGTGCCTCGTACATAGATGACCATGTGTGGACGATACATTGGAACTTTGATGAGAGTCAACACTGCTTTTACCCAGGGAGTTATATGGTAGTCTATGGGTGGCTGAAAGGATATGAAGATGAATGTAATCCCTTCGTGATAGGATTCGGCTGGTTCGAGACGTACTGCTGGACAAGTGGTACAATACAAGGATGTGGTTTGCTAGAGAGAGGTTACCTAATAGAGGGTGGAATGGGAGTGCCGATGAAGGAGAAGTGGATAGGGGATCGCCGCCTACACTGGCTGGTAAACTTCAAAGGTAAACTGTATTGGGTAAAGTGTAGTGATTTCTACAAGTACAGCATAGGTGAAAGATGTGTAATCCTGAAAGGCGGTACTAGCAAAGCCCAAAACCAGAATGGGAGACTCGTGTTGGAACCAGCGTGCCGTGGACCGGTCCCATGGATCTTATTAAGTAAAGACTTCCCTTTCGTTCTTGAGAAGGGGGGTGAAAAATTCTTCGACCCAATAAGTGACAGTAATGTGGCTTATTCGTTAGACTGTGAGTCAGATTTAATAGTCCCAATAAAGTTTTGGTGGTAGGGTGGCTAAGTATAACATAACAAACGCGGATGCTGTAGTTGGCAGGTTCCATAAGTGGGCTAGAATTCTAAAGCTAAATGAACGTACAAACAGAGCAACGGTAGAAATTTTAGGCGAAGGCCACATACCAACAGGTGAGGTCCTTGATGGTGTCGCGTTCCATTACCACTGTACACCAACCTCAATCGAAGTAAGAGGATCATCAGAAAACGCGGCCCTCGCATTTAATGTTGGTGATGTAGTCATATTACGCTACGACGAGGAGGTTCCCAGAATAGTCGCGAGAAAGTTCGGGATCGCTGAATTTGGTGACCCAGACCCGAGCCAAGATTATTACTCACAAATGGAGTTAGACCGAAGTGGGACGGCAACAAAATGTGAGAAACCAATTTTCATTACAGGATGTCAAAGGTTCGTATCGTACGACATTTGTACCGGTGAGTTAAAAGAGATGGAAGGAGGAAAGGAGCTACTACCACCCCTACTACTTCACGCGGCTACTATGTATAAAGGTTTAATGTATATATTCGGTGGTTACACATACTACCACAATATACCCACCTTTTCATTCGTTTATGACCCTCAAATAGACACTGGTAACTTGTTCATGAACTGGGATGGGGCCGTACATAGCCACACAACAGTTGTATGGAGAGATAGTCTATATTTGTTGGGTGGTGCAGAGACAACAATAAAGTGGGTCCTTGCCGAGCCACATGGTGAGCCATACCTCAGACGCCTTAAAATGGATAACGAAGCAACAGAAGGTCTTATAAGCCCAAAACATTGGTTCGAGGGCAACTTTCAATATGACTATATAATCGTCCCAAAAACCTTAACCGCTAAGTTTGTCGAAAGCGATCAGCCACGAATACTGTGGGATACAGGAGAGCACCCGCGAAGCAAGTTTTTATACTACGACCCAGAAAGGGGCGTGTTCTATTTCTTTGTTTGGTCTGACTTGATCACCAATGGTGACATTAGAGATGGTGAAGGAATTGTGTATTGTGATCCCAACTCAGCTCCTTCTGACTACCGGATCCGAATCCGACACTACAGCCCATGTGAACCCATGAACGCTGAAGTAAAATTCAACTATGCGTCGTGGGAAGTTGGGACACCAAACGCACCTTGTGGACTTGCAGGACACGCAGCCGTTGTGATTGGAGACGAAATGTATGTATATGGAGGACATCACCGTAACACTGCGATGAACTATCCACCATACAACGTCAGTAGCCTACTCAAATTTAACTTCCTCACCAACACATGGACCCAGCTACAAGACTGCCCTTATCACCAGCACCTGACGCACCGTTATGAATGTTGGTATCCTGTAGGAGTAACTGATGGTGAAAGACTGTACATCTACGGCGGATATATTGGGCAAAATGAAGACAATAAACCTATCGTGAGCAACAAACTTGTTATGTATGACAGGACTTGGCATCTTATCAGCTACGGACCCAGAGGTCTCATGGGTGCTGCTGGCGTTTTATATAACAAGAAAATCTACATCTTTGGAGGGCTCTATTACAAAGAAGGTGCGTTGTCACCAGGTACTGAACTCCCGTGCCTTTGGTACAGCAGAATGATGTACATCTACGACCTGGAGACTGGGAGCTGGCAAAGTTACGATTTCCCTTATGATATGCAATTTTGTGCAGCGGCTGTGCGACCTGAAGAATGCTAACTACTTACAAAACACCGCAAGAAAGGAGCGGTCTCTAGTCTCACTGTGACATAAATAAATGTTGGCACCACGAAGTTTGAAGTCTTCAGGTGTCCAAAGTAAGACGCCCCTCCCATACCACTCCAAAAGGGATAATATGATCACTAAGCGGCGTGCTTTCGCTCGAATCATTTCAAGTACAGTAGTACCAGTTTGTTTATCGTACTCCCAGCTATGATGGAAGATTACATCATACTTTGACTTAAAAACTTGTCTCAAGATGTCGCCGTCATAAATGGTGTTATAGAGGCGTGCGTAATCGATTGAATAGGGTGTAACACAATCAAGGTGTATGTTAGGGAAGTAGGTACGGATACAGTACCCAATAAGTGCATTTTCGTTGTGTACCTCCAAAACGGATTTAGGAGGATTCTTCGTTAAAAGCGTAATCAAGGTAGTCAGAACTTGTGGGTTAATCATCTCCGACTACACTCTAAACTCTCCTTTATTAGCCGCTTTGGTAACGTTAAATCCAAACTATCTCTCATGTGATGGCAGAAACCAATCTCAAACAGCTTTTCCACAATAAGTTTATGACGTTTCGCGACTAATTCTTTAGTCACCTTCTCCCCTGACTTCAGTTTCATTCTTCTGCCTTTCTTTAACATAGACCACCACGCATGACAAATCCTATGATCGTCAAGTAACTGCTTTTTCCGTAAGACAGACAGCTTCTTCAGCTTTAAAAGCTTTGAGAGCGGCATCCCTTACATAATACCTACTAGTTCACTCGGCGTCAAGTAACCCTCTGCAGCTTGAAATAGTTTCAGCAAAACGTTATGGAGCAATTAAGGGGGGTGAAAATGAAAAAGATAATTGCTTGTAGTGACCTTCACATCCCCTACACAAGCCGCTACTTTATCACGTTCGCAAACTACGCGTGTGAAGCAGATATTGTTGTGTTTAACGGCGACATCCTCGACTTGGTAAGATGTAATGTAAAGGAGATAAAGAACAGTAAAACGGGGAGAGAGCTATTAGACGCTTTGAAGAAAGTGATCCTAAAGACAAAGACGGTCTTCGTCGAGGGTAACCACGACCCAGAACTAGGAAAATCGCTAACTGAACTATTAGGGTTCGAGGTTGAATCAGTGCCTTCCTACCGTTTAGGCAGAATGGGTTTCATACACGGCCACCAACTCGATCCAGCATGCAAACACTGGAACTGGAAACTCCTAACTAAGGTTGCGCCTTTCTTCTTCCGTCCACCTAGTGGGTGGAAGAAACGGAACCGGGAAAAGTGGAAGAAGAAAATAGGACTCATCTACACAAACGCGTTTACCTTTCTTGAAGAGAATCCGTGGTGTACCCTACTGGTAATCGGACATACTCATTACCCTAGTCTCCACGAACTAGAAACAGAACAGTGGTTAGCAGACTGCGGGGATATGACGGACTCTATAAGTGGAGTAAAAATAGAAAATGGAAAGGCTAAAATAATAACATTGTAGGCAAGAATGGGGGTGTGTAAGATGAAAAGAAGATTAGTAGTCCTCTTTTTGCTATGTTCAATTGTATGGGGATGTGCAGGAGGAAGCTTAAAAAAGTGGGGTAAGAGTTACGACAGATTCATGAAGCAAGCAGAAGCGTTGGCGGAAGTATTGTGTGAGCACAGTGAGTTCTCAAGTTGCTACTGGAAGGCGGTTCTCGGTAACGACATAAACAAACTACCCGCTGAGGCATTAACCATCTTAAACGAAATAGAACAAATCACAAAGGGCAGAAGCGCTGAGGACTTGACAGAGTGTGAGAAAGGAAGACTCTTTGGACTTTGGAAGCGGTTCGCTTATTTAGTAGGTAAGGATGTCATAAAACGAGTCGTCCCGTTTATGATCAAATTTGCAGGTATGATATAATGGTTAGATTTTTAGCCTACCAAGGGACTGATTGGATCGCGAGGGTCATCAAATACCAAACGCAATCAGTCTACTCCCATATAGCATACCTTTGGAATGACAAATATGTGATAGAGTGCTGGCCCGAGCACTGGTACCAGCTGCTGAACGTGAGATGGAACAAACGTCCCCTTTTCAAAGGGTATAAAAAAGGGGACAAGTACGAGATCTGGGGCTTAGAAGTCAGCGAAGCACACAAGACGTTCATCCACAACTTCTTCTTAGGGCTAGTAAAGACGAGAGCTAAATTCGACTACGTCGCTGGCTTCGGGCTATTCACCAAGTGGAGAAAGGAAAAGAAGGGTCAGTATTTTTGTTCTGAGGGGTGTATAGCCCCGTTGGTTAAGGTCTTTGAGTGGGATCACATAGCTCCTTGGAAGGTGACGCCTGAAGCATTCGTTCAGATAATTCAAGCAGCGGGAGGAATACTAATAAAATCAGGAAGGGTGTAATGGGAAATTTACAAGGACGTTGGGAGGTTTACATTGCTGGGATACACATCTTGACGAAGGAAATAAAAGGAAAAGAAGGAAAAAATTACTTCCCGTGGGGAAGCGAAGCGGTTTTGTTGGACTTTGAGGTTAAAGGAATGGAGTTACACTATAAGTATTTACCTATCAAGGACATTTTGGAAGAGGAAAGCGAACACGCCCTTAAGGGAACAATGTACATTAAAGATAAAAAGTGGTTCGACTTTATCATGCTCAGAACGAGTTAGGAGGGTACAATGGAAAGTAACCTTGTAGCACAAAACCAGAATTGGCGTGTTCGCCAGTGTTTACAACCCGGTGGGGAAGAGTACGCCATCACCAAAAGATCTGGGAGATACACTCTCTACCTACACGGGACAGAGGAGAAACTGGCCTTCTATAATAAGCTTCGCTCACTCCTTGAATCCTATAAGGAGGGGGAGGAAGATCTATGGATGATATGTTTTGGTAGCCCACATCTGACCCCAGAGTTTTGCGTAGCACTAACTATCGAAGATGTTAGATTTCTCCTCAATGCAATACCAACTACGGAAACTATATACCCAACAAGGAGGACATAATGATAGACGAAAAAACGTTAAAACAGCTTTACAAGAAGTTAAGAGGTAAACGTGGTTTTGTTGGCTTTTCAAGAGTAGAGCAGCCAGTCTTAGCCGAAGGTGTGGAAACAGGTGAGACAGGTATCAGGGTGTACGTTAGGAAGAAACTGCCCGTGAACTTACTCAGGGAGCAGGACATCATCCCATCTGAATTTAAAGGAAAGAGGGTTGATGTGGTTGAAGTGGGCGACGTTAAGGCCCTAAAAGTTGACAAAACAAAGGAGTTCAGACCAGTCGAAATCGGTGTATCTGTGGGACACATAAACATTACAGCCTGCAGCTTGGGTTTCTACCCTATTTACAAAGACGGTGTAGTCCTTGTAGGAGGTAACGCTCACTGCTATACTCCTGATGCGAGTTTAAGCCCGGAACAGATAAGGGAGAAGCGGATAGTCCAACCCGGAAGGTATCACGACAAAAACTCAGGCATAGTGGGTGAATATTTTTGGCATGAGAGGGTCGTCCCAGTAGATGAAGGGTGCCCAATTGGTAAAGCTGTTGTGAGTGTCCTCAACTTCTTGGCCAAATTAGTTGGGAGCGGAACAAGACTCACCCTAGAAAGAGATAACGTAAACCACATCGACTTCGCCGTGTACGTTCCCACTGTCGAACACATTAACAAGATAGCTGATGATAGTATTGATGAGTCAGCGCCTATGGTAGGCTTCCTCTTCGCGGGGAGCGATCAAGTGGGAGTAATATGCAAGGCTAGATACATTGTTGAAAAAGGCTTCACTTTCAATGTCCCTGTAGCTGAAGTACATAATGGTGACAGAGTGAAAGGTTGCTCTTTTTGGTGTAATTACGAAACAACAGTAACTGATGAGTCGGCTTTCATCCAAGTTAGCTACGGTAACTTCACTGCTTTGTTTAATGATGTTATTCTTGTAGAGAATGAAGACAATACGATTAAGGGAGGATGGAGCGGGAGTGGGTGGCGGAAAGTGACTTAAAGCAAAAAGCAGAACTACAAGGTTTTATAACCATAGCTAAAGTTTGGGTTTTGGAACATAAGACCAGATGTAACGAGACGGAAGATCCTGACGAGTGTAAGAGGATTATGAAAAGACTCCTGGAGTTATTTAAGAAACTTGAAAACCTACTTAGGCTGATATGAGTCCTTACACACCTTGCTTCTCTATCTCCAGAATTCTACGCGCAACAGATTCAGCCGTCTCATCAGGCTTACCCTCAATCACCTGAACCTCTTCATAAGGTAACGAAAAACGCTTCAACACCTCAGCCACAGCATTAGTCACCTCAGCGTCTTCTCGTTTACTCCGCACGAAAAAGGTGTAAAGACTCACGTCATAAAAGCTCAACAATGACATTGTGTTTAGTGGTGATCCTACACAAAGCCTGTAAGCGCAGTTGTCCACTATACTTCTGTCAGCCACTATCACTTTGTCCCTGTAAACTAAGTAACTAGCAACAGTAACAAAGTCCAACGCTGTCTCAAAATAGTCATAAGCCTCAGCGTCGCGTTGGATCGTTTCCTTCCAAGCGTCTCTGATGTCCATTTGTTTCAGTAGGCAATCAGCGAACTCACCCACAAAGGCGAACCTGTATGAACGCAAGAGCCTCTTAAGCCGAGTAAAAATCGTCGTTTTACCGACGTCGTGGCTCCCTGATAAAGCGTAAACTCTAATCATGATTCACACCCTTTTAAAAGAAGCTTTTTTAATTTCAAAAAGCACTCTCTTATTTGCCCCGCTTTAAACGAAGCGATATAGTCATACTTAGTCTCGCCAGCATAAGGAAGGTCTCCCGCCCAGCCTGTCCAATTTCTCTTCCCGTTAATGATAATGTCATCTGAGTTTCTGTGCTCATATACACAGTAGGTCATATTGTCATTTAAGTTTCCAAAAGTTAGTCCCATTTCTCTACCGTTCTGGAAGCAGTTGACACAAATCTTGTAGTCCTTTAAATCCTTATCTTTTTTGATTAAATTGAGAATTTTGAATGACACGTTAAGTCCCTCATTAAGCAGTACCATAGTGACCTCCCCTTCACTTTATTTGCTGCGCCGCTCTGCTGCTTTTCCACTTCTCTAGGATCACCTTAAAGCCGTCACAAATCTCCCTGTAGGTACCTTGTCTTAAGTAACAGTCGCTCTCTCTTAAAGCAAGCTCTTTATACTGAGTAGCTATGTGCTCAACAACAGCGGGTGTTAGACTAATTACAATCTTATCTTTAAAGTAGCACCCCTCTACTTCAGGGCGCAACTCCACCTTTACGAATTCAATCTTCGCCATTTCATACCTCCTAGTATACCCACATCACAGGATGTGGTAGACTAATATCCATGTCAACATGAATGAAGTTCTTACTCACTCCAATTCTAATCGCTCCCCACCGTAATAAGACTCTGAGCAACCGATACCGATACTCCGAACCATATGCTCTAATATCTGCTGCCATGCCTCTCAAGTGTGCACTATTTGGTGCGCCCCCCACTTCCTTATTGTGACGAGCACACCTAAACCCTGAGTCAATCACAATAGGAGACCCTAAATCCGACCTTACTTGATCGAGCCACTTCACGAAATCTTCCCTCATCTCACACGCACCACAACACGGGCAAGCGAATTCTTTAGGACTAAAGTGATCGACCTCCTCCCACCAGCTCACTCCGTCTTCCTCCCTTACTTACGTACTTCTCACCTTTCTCTTTATATCCTCGAATTTACAGCCACCCGTTACTCCTGTTTCAATATCTACAAACCATACAGGATACATATAGCTTTCGTCTCTCACTTTCAGAATCCTTACTATCCTTCCGTCCTTAAGTTCAACTACATCATCTACACGTAGTTTATTCATCTTCCTTCACCTCCTTTCTTTCCACTTTCCCTCACTACGATCGTAAAAATAACCACTTCTATGGAGGTACTCTCCTAAGTTACAAGACGATACCTTGCAAACCTTACTAAACTCCAGCATCGAACTAAATGACGCTAACACTTTCTTTATCCCTCCATAACGCTTAAACGCCTCTTCTGCCAGCCCATAGGGTGCGTTGTTGTACACCCTGGGCTTAGTTTTAATTCCTATTCTTTTTAAGCCTTCTAAAACGACGTTATATCTGAATCCCCAATAGGAACCCATTCCCATTGTTCCCTTCTCATTATACTGTCTACTCAGTTCGCGTTTCACTACCTCTACATCACACCCATAGTGCATAAACACATTCCAAAGAAACGAGTTCTTACGGCAGCCAGATATGGTAGCCGCAATCGCGCTTTTGAACCTTACAGCAAGATCAGGGCTAAGCTTATCGGCTACCTTAAATAACTCTTTACCATCTGCGTCTGAAATGACTAAGGTGAGCCGTTTCTCGCGTTGACTACTCATCGCAAGTTGGTTTTAAGTAATCTCCAAAGTCTCGGGGCATCAGCACTTGCCATGTGTCATCATAGCCCAACAACGTTTCGGGGCGTCTTATGTCCGCTAACCTAACGTTTGGAGCACGGGGATCCAGCCCATACAGCTCACACAATTTGCGTGCTGATATGAAATGAACTTCTCCATCGTTTGGGCTTACTACATAACCGCCAATCACTAAAAACTTCACCTGCTTAATCAAAGAGCTTCCTCCCCACTATCAACAGAACAATTAGAGCTAAAACGCAACTACAATCCGCCGAATAGCCAAGCAGACCTCTACCAGGTATCTGTGTGAGTCCTAAAAGGAAGCAATACCCAATTATGAACGCACCAGGTAGAAGTGCCCACCCCTTCCAACCTTGCCTGTACGCTAGTATCGTTAACACAATCTCTAAAATTAACATCACTTTAACCTCCCTTAATCTCGGGCAGTTGAAATACCTTATCTGAAATAAAAAGCCCGTGACCGAACACTATCCACATATAATCTTTTTTGTAAAACCGTGCTCTAACCAGCAACGAGCTATACTCAGCTTCGGCTTCCGCAACTCGGCGTAAATAATCACTCAACTTTGAGGACTGTTGTAAGTTCGTCAAACTCCCACCGACCAAATCTCCTGGCTGCTCTGGGTAAACAGCGGCTCTAATATCGTCAATTCTTTGTTGAAGCACTTTTATTTCATGCAACTGCCCTACTAGTTGGGGATAAGTCGTTATACCTTTGGGTACAAACGCTGCCAAAAGTATGACAGACAAAAGAGCACTTACAAGACCAGAAAACACAAGGTGGTCCTTTCCTCGTTTCCCAAAATATACAACTGAAATTAGACCGACTAAAAGTAGAAGTATCCAAATCATTTCAGCCTCCTCCCACAACCTCTTACTCTACCGTGCGGGGTTTTCTCTGTAAGTCTATCGGCAGCTTATAAGAACGAGGAGGAAACTCGTCATCCTCGTAGACCACCCTCCCTGATAGACTGTGCGTGTGCTGTCTTAGTTTTTGTAACCTTAACACTTCTTCTACCATAGAAGATAAATGACTTCTCAAAACCTCGACTTTCTCGTCAAGAGTCATCTCATCCCAATACTTTGGCCTAGCTTCACCAATACAACTCTCCATCTCTTACCTCCTTTCTACATTATTCCCATATAAAGCAAACAAAGCTTCATCTTTCTTCCCATAACTTCCTCATAACAACTCCAGCATCTAAATTGCCCCACCTAATTAAGTCAACATACCCTGCAAGGTCTGCAAAACACTCCAGACACAAAGTTTTCGTGGGATTCCAACCACACTTCTTACAGACCCGGTTCCACAACTCATCGCTAACTCTCCACACCACATTTTGCACTCTCCCACACCTCTTACATGACTGAGGAGTAGCCAAAATCACACCTCCTATAAACCACTACCACTAGTAGGTGGGCGGCTTTCTTCTAACACAAAGCAATCTCCTCTATCAACCACCTTACTCAACAACACTTTAGTCTCGCAATCAGGTAAAGTTCCCCACCAACACCCACTAAGTGACGCACAGAGCCCTTGTACTTTACCACACTTCATACATATTCTAAATTCTTTCACTAAGCGAGGACAGTTCTCCCCTAAAAAATTATTGGTGGTAACACGGTAAACATATTTCCACTTATGCCAGCAAAACTTAAACACCTCCTATGCCCCCAACCTCATCCTCTCTACCAAAAGCTAAAACTATGACCCTACAATCTAAATCGACCTCCTTAAGCTCAGCTCTCTTGTTATTGTAAAGTTCTATCGCTTTCAGCCTCGCCTCTACCTCGTCTTTCCCCTCTAAATCCACTTCGTACTTCTTCTTTACCTCATAAACATGAACATGATACTTCATCCTCACACCTCCTACCATATACACTCTTTTGCGATTGAAACCAGACGGAGAAAGACCTCATCCTTCACCTTCTCCTTCGGATCCAATGCCTCATAAGGAACAAGGTCTGGATGCACCTTGTTCTCCGGATCATACTTTTTTCCAAATATCCAGCCCATTTCCTCGTACCTCCGCACCCAGGAGTCGTGAGCCTCCTTAAAGTCTCCAAACGACCTCCTTCCAGAACACAAATCGTCGACTAACTCAACAAACTGTTTTCTGAAGTCAGGATCCCGGTTATCCCAAGACTTTGGGATCACTGGGCACCCCAACATCATTGCGTGTAGCCTTGCTGCCTCATAGCAAAATCTTGCTCTCCTTTCCTTTAAATCCATCTTACACCCCCAGATTCCATCAATCTCCCTCAACCACGCTCTTAATATACTTATCAAACCGAGCAAAAGTTCCTTCTGTGACAAGCTTCTCCGAAAGTAGGTATTCGAAAACCTCCTTTATCTCAACTATCTTAAAAATCTTAAGGTCATGTTGCATAAGTATGTTGAGATCCTCTTTAGCTAACTCTTGTCTATCCACTGCGATAAAAATGCCAACAGGTAGGACTTTTCTCAAAGCAGAAAGTCTTTGCCAATTATCAACCTTAGTCTTTCCTGTGGTGATAACATCATCTACAATCAGCACTCGGTCCGCGTCACGTAAATCACCCACAATAAGTTTTTCCGCAGTGTCTCCATAATCCTTGCTCTCCTTCCTGTCATAGCCCCACCGTTTACTGACCTCATAACGCTCCCACAACTTTTCAGCAACTAGTGAAGCCAAAGGAATGCCTTTATAAGCTGGACCGTGAATATAATCAAAATTGTCTCCTAAATTATCCCAGATGGCCTGCGCATATATGGTTCCTACCTTAGAACATCCTTCTCCATCCTTCACTGCCAGCCCCATATTTATAAAATAAGGGGATATACGACCACTCTTTAACTTAAACTCCCCAAACTTAATAGCGCCTGTCTTAAATAGGTGGTGGATGAATTCCTCCTTATAGGCTGTCAGCATTCTATACCTCCAATATTTCTTTATAAAGCTCTTCCGCTGCTTTTTTAGGATCTGAAGCGCCATAAATAGCCCTTCCTATAATTTCATAATCAGCTCCTGTTTTTATTGCATCCCCAACCCTGGCACCCTGAACTTTTATGCCGGGGGACATGATGTAAATGTTCTCCCTTAGCGCGGGAGCAACAGAAGCTATAATTTCCGGCTTTGTAGCGGGTAAAACTACACCATCTACGCCCAAAGTATTGACTGTTTCTACTAACTGCTTTGTTATTGGATTAATATATTGAGAAGCACCAGGATGGGTCATGCTCATAACTACTATTACATCGCCCCTATTTAACTCTAGGATGCTTTCTATAACATCTCTACCTACAAAACCGTGAACAATAACAGCATCAGCTCCTGCTTCATAGGCAATTTGAGCTATGCGGCTTGAAATGTAAGGAATATCAGCAATTTTTCCGTCGTAAACTACCGGAATCCGGGAAACCTTTTTAATCTCAGAAATGACCTTATACCCCCTTTGCATCTCTAGGGGGCGTCCTATTTTAAAGACAAAATTACCTTCAAGGCCACAGAGTTGCCTAGCAAGCTCAACGGCCGAATCCACGTCTGTGACGTCCAACGCGATAACAATGCCTCTCTTCTTTTCTATGATAGACATAAGAACCTCCTTTTAAATACGTCTACGACTATACTCCTTAACCTGGCTTTCTTTGCGTTCATCAAGGCCACCTCCAACCAATTCTAAACTGCTTCCCGGCTCAGGGATAGTTAAACCTCTTTCAAGACTAACTTCTATCCACGCACGTTTCGCTTCCTGGAGTCTCTCAAGTGCCTCTTCTTTAGTCCTGCCTTCAGCGCCACAGCCAGGTAGATCAGGAATTTCCGCACCAAAGTACTCCTCACCATTATACTCAGTGAATTTTTCAATCACGGCAGGATACCGCAGACCAAGGTAATAGTAGAGTTTAAAAAGTCTAACAAGCTTATCTATCTTCCTCAGCTCCTCCCGCGTAGCACCGTAGCAATCCCCCGAGGAAGACACAATCTTTGCTATCTCTTCTTTAATTTCCTCCACAATCAACCCTTAATGAACTGGGGTAATGGACTCTCAAACATCCGTGGCTTTCCCAATAAGGCACATAATGTGTTAACAAACTGCTTTGCCATACACTCCATAGTATACTTCTGGTGCACTAAGTGATGCCCATTGCAGGACACTTCCTTCACCAACTCTTCATCGCTCAGGGATTTAAAGACGACCTCCTCCAAGTTTTCTAAAGAAGCGGGTATAAAGTGCTCATATGGCTTGTAACCTAACTCCAATAAGTCATCAAAACAGGGTGTTACTAAGGCCGATTTACAAGCAGGTACTTCAAAGTATTTAGCTACAAGGTAATCAAACTTACCTCCATCAGTTACTACAAGCTTGGCACGGTTCAACAACCGTGCGTAATCAGCACCCATAACAACTTCACTGGGTTCAAAGTGTCTGTAGCCGGGGTGTTTAAGGTAGTAAAATCCAGGGAAACCTTGAAAGGACCTTAACGCCTGTGACCTAAAAGGGTAGTACTGAGGACTAACCCAACCCGTAAGCAAGATGTCTATTGACTTTGGAAGCTGATAGTCTTTAAACAGTGACGCGGCTCCGATAGGGACCCACGCACTCTCAGTAACCATAAGCTGCTTGAAGTGCTTCAATAAAGCATTTTTGTACTTAAAGACAATCAGGTCTATCTTATTTTTCCTAACAAATTCAACTCTTTCAGGGATGTAAGAGTGTAGATCCCAGTAGTGTACTACTTTTGGTAAACTCACCCTATCAATACCAGTAACGGGTGGTGTAACGGGAGGTGCTTCACCTAACATCACAACATCAAAGTCTTTACCTTGTTCCTTATACGTCTCAATCAGGTGGGGTAAGTGGCAAGGCTGATGATAAAAGGTCACATCAACAAGCTTAGACAGCTCACGCTTAAACTCAATGTGTGAAACCCCAATCCAGTTCGTGTAATCTTTACAAATATACAGAATACGCGTAAGCTACCCCTCCTATTTGCCTCAAATTACACCACCTTCGTCCATCAGGGAGTAATTACAGAATGCACGTAGGGTCGCTTTGATTCAAGATATCGAGTTAGTTTTACAAACAAGGAATCAGGGTGTGCGTCTGAAACACAAAACCGCGTCCTTCTAAGCATCTCTCCCCACAGATGGACGCTATAAACGCCCCCTTGGAGTAACTCCTCAACCGTAATTGAAGTGGGTTCAAAGAGTTTTTTAAACTCCCTCCAACCTACAAAATAGTGTCGCTTGGAAACATAATCCACTTTGTCAAACATATACACAAGTTCACTATACCAACGTGGCCCAACAAGGTTGAACGTGTCAGGCCTGTACCTCTCTAAAAAATGTTCATACATATAATCGAACACGGGTTGATGAGGTGAAGACGCATATACAATGCCGTTACTTAAGTGTAACCCGTCTTCAGACGCAATATAGGTAGACACACCCTTAACTAGCTCCGAAAACGGACGTATAGCAAAGACGTCGGTGTCACAATAGAACCCACCATACTTCGCCAACACTACAATCCTAAAATAATCAGCCCGGTTCACCTCTTTAAAACGCCCCTTAAGCGACCGATAAACTTTCAACTCACTATGACTAAGGAGGTCCTCCAAGCTCGCTACAGTGACTGGCACACGATCCAATTTAGGACCGTCAAGGCAAAGTACAACATCTAGCCCCCCAAGGAAGTGGAGAGACTCTAAACAATCGAAAAAGTAGTCGGGGACATTACCCCCAGTCCAAAAAGTAAAACAAGGTAGACACTGCATATCAACCTCCTCTGGGAAAAACCACCATAAGCCTTTCCCCGGAATATGAACACGAAGTTGATCGTTAAACTCTTCTGTAACAATACCAATACGGCCGCTAAGACCCAAATCATTCGCAGGAAAAAACGAACGGATCCGCACTAACTTCACATTCCATCTTATAAGAGAGTCCTGCGCTTCTTGCAAGGTTCGTCAGTTAGGATCCCCACGCACCAACCTTGACGGTTGAACAAACCCTAATTAAGATGGACACGTGCTTAAAGCAGAAATTAGTCCCACCAGGTTCAACGGAAGACGCCACGTTTATGACGCGTTCATCTTCGACGTGAGAAAGCCAATCCGAACCACAGATGTGTATAAATACCTTCAGAGGAGAGGTATTAAAGATGTTATCGTTGAGCCCAAATACGATGGGCTCTATGTACAAGTCGCGAAAGATGGGAGTGAAGTCCGTGTTTGGTCTGATTTGGGTAACAACCTAACAGCAAATATCAGCAGTAAGATCGTCGAGAAAGTGAAACAACTTCCTTGTAAAACCCTAGTAGCTGAAGGGGAGCTAGAACTCTTTATCAACGGGAAGCATGAAGCTAGAGGCCTAATAACTGGGCTTATACATCGAAGAAAGAGAAACCTCCCCCCAGGAGTGCACGAAGTTGTCACCCTATTCGACTGCTTATACTTAAATGGAGTAGACATATCAACAAAAAACACCCAAGAAAGGTTAAACTCGCTTAAGACCCTCAAGCTACCACAGCTCCTCACCCCCTCTAGGGTACCGTTGAACATGGTTCCATACTGGCGTGTAAAAAATCCAACATCACTTCAAGCGGTCGCCAAAAAGATTTGCAGATTGCGCCACTTTGAAGGAGTCATCATCAAACCCACAAATCAAACCGCACGTAACCTGAGATTCATAAAATTCAAGAAGTACATCGAATTCGCTTTGTCGGTTCTTAAACGAATTCCCACAAGAACCAGGGGGGTTTACAACTACGACTTGGGAGCACTTACACATGAAGGAAAGCTAATAAAAGTCGCCAGAAGCTACAACACGCGACTCCGACTTACCCCCGGTGATCATGCAGCAGTAGCATGCTTCAACGTGAGCGCTTACATGAAGGATGGGAAAATCAAAAGAGTGCATCTATATGCGCCCAAAATACAAACCAAAACCACTGCCCCTGTCAATTCAGTCGACACCATCATCAAGACAGCTAAAGCCTTTGGTGTACTGGAGATGCACAGGAAGTTATGAATTCTTCTTAATCACTGCCAGGTATGTCTTTTTCCCTTTTTCACTCCCGCTATAGATTATCTCCGTGTTTTTATAGATAGCTAGAATTTCCTCAGGTGCCCAGTAACAAACATGTGACTCGAAATCGTCCGGCTTACACCCCTTCATAGCTCCATACCACTCAGCGGGAGTAGATACTAAAACCGCTTTGTTCGCTTTGTCGTAAAGCCGCGCAAGCACCTTCTTTCCAACGTCCTTTTCCATATGCTCAATGACGTCTGATAAGATGATCACATCGTAGTTCGGAAGGGTATGCAGCGGAAACTCCCTCACATCCCCAATGTAAATGTTGTCATAAATGTACTTATGAACCACACTTATGTACGGCTCGTAAGCCTCGAGACAGTCGATCCGGATTTTCCATTCAGACTTCTTTATTCTCCAAAACCACACTTCCAAATATTCCCTGGCTAAGAACCCATACTTCCCAAAACCAGGACCGACATCAAGTATGGATTGCGGTTTCATCTCCATCAGTTTTTCAATGAAGTGTACTATTGCGTACGGATTACTTGTTGGCAAGGTACACCTCCCATATATTTTCCCCTTACCTTCGCTAGGAACCCGCGCTTATCGCTGAGATATGGCGCAAATACGACGCGATTACACAACGCACATCGTCGGGTAAAGGGTAGTTCATTATATAATCAAGACAGCACTCAACTTGATGAAGGCTCAGACTACCAGGAAACCGCACAGCTCGCCCCCCTAGGTGCCGAGGTGACGGTACTGTCTGAGGTAAGGGTGAATAAACCAAAGTCCACCGCGAATTACTGGTAACAAACCCTCTTTCACCCTCAAAATAGATGTCCCAACCTCTATAATTTTTCATAAACCGAGCCATCCCCTGCTCCTCTTTTCTGAAAAACAATAAAGTAGCTATGTTGATTAACTGAACAACTCCTATTTTTGACCTGAAAAGCAGTCGGCGAAAATCTATGCCCCGTGTATACAAAAAAGTCAACCACCTCAAAATACTTCTCGTACGTCTTTATCCATTCATAATGTAAGCAGTAAAACTTATTCTGTTTCTTCAGATACAAATCTGAACACTTTAGTATTATCTTACCCTCACTCTCTAGTATCTCGTTAAACTTTTCGCGGCTCGTTCTCATCATTCTCTGTAAATTCTCATAAGAACCACAATAACTACCATAGTCTTTCTCCCGTGGATCGTCTTTTGCCTTAATACCAAAAAGATATGGCGGGTCGAATATAATCAAATCCTTCTTATCTTTCATGTCGAAAAGGTCCATCACAACATTGTCCCCAAAATCCCTTATGTCAGAAAACAGCACATGTTTGATTTCATCTTTCGTGAAAGAGCTCCATAAGTATCTCCTACCACACGTGCAATCCCAAATTTTACACTTATTCCGTGAGTGAAAAAGGAAAATGTCTTTGAAAAAATCTGACACTTTACCACCCTTACAACTAATAGGCACTTTGCTCATCTCGTAGTACCTCTTGTACTTGATTTGTCATCTGCTTGAAATCCACTATCCCTTTGATCCGCAACTGGATAAGCATTTCAACTCGAGCGTTGGGTTCCGTATCTCCTACTACCTTAAACTTCCCACAACAACAATACCTACCATCAGGTAACCTCCGCGTGTCCGTCATTGAAGGAAGCCATCTTTCTATCTCTCTACTAGAAGGAGCCTTGACAAGAGGTTTTGTTTCCCTCGCATACAAAGAACTCATCCTATAAACTTCTCCATCTTCCATAGCTATAATTTGACTCGAGCTTAAATAGGAAAGGATCCAACGCTGTTTAGGGTTACTTTGCAGGCATACATCATCGGGTAACTCTTCCCAATACCAGCCCCCACCCTCTTGAGGATAACCTAACTTCTTTAACTTTAAACACAAATCAAAAGAAGGAACTTCATCCTCAGGATTGAAAATAGGCTTCTCCATCAATTAAGACCGCTCCTCGCATCCACTCTTCAGTACGTTAAGAGTAGACAATTAGTGTTAAACGCTGCCCTTATTTCTCCAAGCTTTGGTGGCGTAACTACGCGCGGTTCCCTTCGGTAAACACCTCAACTACAACTTTCATCATCCGATCAACAGACTGACCGACAACCTGCGCGATGACTCTAATAGCCGAAATAATCCGACCATTCTTCCCAATCAGTAAACCCGCCGACTTCCGATCTACTGCCCGTAGTGTGATCAAGAGAGTCTGGTTTCCTCCACTGTGTTCTACTTTAACCTTATTAGGACCTACAATGGCGTACGCAACCTCTCTCACTACATTTACTACTCTTTCCATTTAGACACCTCACTCAAAGGAACATTAAACCCTTGCTTTTGTAAAATTGTCAAGGCTGCGCGGCGGTGGTGGCACGCAAGACACTGACCGCAACTGCGCCAACCCTCACTTGTCCTAATCGGAGTGTAACAGCTAATTGTGTCTCCAATGTTGATCCCCAGTTCTAGCGCCAATTTAAACACATCTACCTTCGTCTTAACCTTGTCCATTAAAGGTGCGTCAATTCGAATCGATCCACTATTGGGTTGTGGCCGGGTGGTTCTGTGAAGAGTAATCGTTAATAAGTCTGAAAGATCACTTAAGACTCTAGGATGACAGTCAGGGTAATCACAAGAAGAAGGATCGTCTGTTCGAGAAGCGTCGTGTGGTGCGAAACCTACTACAATCAAGGACGCACCAACAGAAGCAGCGTAGTTCGCTGCTAAGACTAGGTATATAATGTTCCTTCCCCACAAAAACTCCCACTGCTGCCCACTCATGGTTACATAGCTTAAAGATGTCTCTTGTGCTTCTCGGATCAAAGAGGTAACATCCGCGTCAACTACTTTGAAATTAATGCCGTGGCGTTCAGCGAACCTACGAGCATACTCTGTCTCAAACTCTTTACGTACCCTTCGAAAATTCAACCCACAAACCTCATGTCCACTCTTTTTTGCCAACATACATGCAGCCGCCGAATCAACACCACCACTCAATAAGGCAACGCACTTCATTTCATTTACCTCCTCAAAGATCTATACTTTATTAGCGACATCTACTCATTACCTCCAACATTAGTAGTTTCTTAAACCCATTAGGCAGCCCCATTGTTTCAACCAACCAGCTCGTAAGATCCTCAACTCGATCAAATTCAGGACACACAGACTCTGTCAAGATCGCGCGGTACTTCACTGCAGTTGAACGCCATTTAGGGAACATTGCTTTAAAGCGTTCCCAAAAGATACAATGATGGGGTTCAACCCAAATGAATCGTCCTTTACCATAAGGGATGTAAATCCGACGAACCCTGTCGTCGCACAAATCGCGTAACACCTTCGTCATCAACCACATTTTACCCCCCGCGCAAAGCGATTAACTTACAACATAAGACTCAAACGCTCCTGACGCGAACTTATCAGCGATGTCATGAGCGATGGCGTTGGCACGATCTGGGTCATGTAAGACCACAGCACCAACATCTTCACGACCCCCACCCCCATACATCGTCATAATCTCACCTATATTATACCTTTTACGCAGCTCCTTCCAAGGATTCCGACCCACACTTAAGTAGATGTTGTCC
>Ga0190336_1000002_pt1 | contig 85173 bp, 144 predicted proteins | sample 487204910_MG_FD_161651 | JGI IMG/M metagenome (GOLD analysis project Ga0190336, IMG submission 161651) | Hydrothermal vent sediment bacterial communities from Southern Trench, Guaymas Basin, Mexico - 4872-04-9-10_MG | ecosystem: Environmental > Aquatic > Marine > Hydrothermal vents > Sediment ...
AAAAAGAAAAGAAGAAAGTAGAGGAAGAAGGAGCAAGAGGAATAATAATAAGAGATGAATTTGCTTATGACTATTTCATGGTCTCAGTAGAAGTAGAAGCGGAAGTAATGCCAGAATACGAATATAAAATAGGGAGCAGATCATCATAAAGCACATAGAGCCTAAAAACCATTCCTCATTTTTTTCTCACATCTATGTAAAAATACATAGAACCATTTTTATTTATTTATTTTTTTTAACAAAAATGATGAGTATTTATATATAATGAATTTTAATTTTTTAAACAGAAGCACTTAGGAGGTGAGAAAAATTGAGGAAGTTAGAAAGGCTGAAGAAAGCTCTCTTTACATTCAATAAAGACGAACGTGGTACAGCGACGGTATGGGCTCTGGTGTCTGCATCAGTTGCAGTTGCGGCATTGGTGATTATATTTGCGATCGTTCCGATGATAGGCTATCAGGTGGATTCGGCTGTTCCAATACCTGCGGGTTCGCAGTGGAACGCAACGGAGAACACTCAGATAGTCAGTGGTGTAGGTCTGTGGGGTGCAATCGGTCCGCTCATCAAGTTAGTGGCAATAGTGTCATTCCTCGGTCTGGTGATAGCGTCCATTATAATGCTTGCGGGTAGTACAAGTGAGGAAGCCACAGGTGGTAAGGGCGGTGGAGGCGTATAAACGCCTATAATCACAAATGTGTTATGCTTCTGTGTTATAATATTTTCTGAGGCATAACACATTTTTTATATTTTTCTTCTTTTTTATAAAATAGAGAGAAAATGGCAGAAGAAGGAGAGGGTATAGATATAGAAGCGCCGTTTTTAAATGAGACATTCAATTTCTTTACGAGGCTGGGCTACCCCATAGAGGTAAAAAACGCCATAATCGAGGCAATAAACTCTTCACGATTTTCATTAGCATACAAAAAATGCCTGAAAAACACAGTAAATGTAATCTTCGATAAAGTAGTTCAGTACAGTCACCAGAAGGACATACTTATGCCAGCATTAAAAATACGCGTAATGTTACTAAAATGTCGTATAGCAGCGAACTCACGTGATATACGTCGTGTAGCTGGTGTAACCTGTATAGAAGATAGTATCATTCTTGCTGCGGAAATGATACTTACACGGACAATAGGCGAAGACCGAGAACGGAAGTTACAGCGCTATCCGGGCTATGTAGAGCAGCGTGCGGTAAATACAGAAATCCCACCAATGGAGTTGCCAGAATTAGGTGAGAAACGTGAAAAAAGGAGGTTTTGGATATTTAGGTAAAAACTATCATGAAAGCGTATAATATTGCTTTAGCGTTATTTATTTTTAACGCAGTGATTTCGGGCATAAACGGCATGGGCATTTTCGATACCCATGTAGTGGAGATGGCACAGCCAGTGAATGAGACGCGGATAGCTGAGGTTGTAAGTGATACCGAAACGATGCACACATACGATATGTTTGTTTTTACATCAAAGATATTAGTTAGAATGTTCTCAACTTTTTTTACTGCGCTGGTGGGTGCAATAACAGTCATTCCAATGCTCATGCAGTATGGTGTGCCTGCACATGTGATAGCAATGATACAGGGTCCGATATGGCTCGTATATTCATGGGGTGCGGTTCAGTTCCTTACAGGTAGGAGCGGCAAAAATATAGAATAACCAAATCCTTTATATATGATGATGATAAAAGTTTATATATAGAGATGAACAATATAAAAAATGTGATATGTGTAAACAATAAGGAGTAAGCCAATGTCAAAAATTAAAACAACATTAGTATTAGCTTTGTTTGCAATTGCGTGCATGTTTTTTTCGTTCTCGGCAGTAATGGCAGCGGAATCACAGGATTCACTAAATGCGCAATTCACTTTGGAGCAGCAGCAACCTTCTGCTCCGTCAATTTCAGGCTTAACGAATTCCACACCTGACTACGATTCAGTTACAATCACATGGACGACGAACCAGAGCAACTCAAATAACCGTGTAAAATACAGCAAAAATTCGGATTTATCTGGTGCGGTCTGGAGCTCATGGGCAAATGGCACAAGCAATGTTGCAATAGAACTAACGGCCTTGGAACAGGGCACAACCTATTATTATCAAGCGTGGTCATATAATGCTTTGGATAGTAGCTATAACACATCAGAACCATCATCAGCGCCTTATAGGAGTTTCACTACACAGAGTATCCCACATGGGTTGGCTTTAGCAAATGCGATAAACGCAAACGATACAGTAGGTGTTCATGCATCATATTCAAACGATGTAGTGACAATAACAGCCGATAGTCCCGGAGAAGATGGTAATAACATAACAACAAGCGAAACAATAGCAAATGCGTCATTTGCGTCTTCATCACTCACAGGTGGCGGTACGGCAACCAGTGTATGGGCGCAATATCAAGATTACGGGTTAGATTTATGGAGCTCAATAGGTGGCTTGATACTATTGGTTGCGATTGTTATTGTGCTGGGACTGGTGCTAACCGGAGTAATAAGCTTCGGTACTGGTAATGTGGAATCGCCCGTGTCTAATACTTTCATGCTCGTGAGTGTAACTGTAGCAATTGCAGCGCTAATAATCATAGCCGCAGTAGTGCCACGTATGGGCTATTTAGTGCAGGAGTCAATACCAATGACAAAAGACACTTATGCATCGAATACTTTGACCTTTACGGGACCCGCAGTAGATGGTGAGACAGTGACAATCTCAGATGGTGTGCGGACAGATGTCTATGAGTTCGATACTGACAATAGCATAACAGCAGGACATATAAGAGTGGCAATATCATGACAGGCATAAAAGTTTTATATATAACAAATGCTAAAATTATTGTAGTGAGGTAAAGTAAGCTGTGAGTAGTGAAATGAGCAAGAGGATAGTGGTTGGTGGCTTGACTGGTATAGCATTGGTATTGTTAGTATTTGGGGCGATGCAACCTGTTAGTGCTGCATGGACGAAGATAGCGCCAATACATGTCAACAATACAGGAGGTAATGCACAGGCATATTATCCAGTCAGGCTTCTTGTGCCTTATGACAGCGATATGAACAGTAATTTTTCAGATTTAAGAGTAGTAGTGAATGAGACTTATAATTTCATACCGTATTGGATAGAAAATAAATCCGATGGCGAATGGTGTGCGTTGTGGTTCAATGCTACATATATACCAGCGAATAGTTGGTGTAATGATACTTACTACCTTCTTTATGGTAATGCTTCAGCGAGTGATGCGAGTGATGGCTCCGCAGTTTTTGAGTTTTTTGATGATATGAGTGGTGTGCTTCAGGATATTGATTATATCTCAGATGGTAGCGATAGAGCTACCGCCTACGAGATGTCTAATAAAATAGTGCGATACGGAAATAAAACGCACATTGGGTATTTAAAATACGAAGGAGGGAGCCACAAAGCTTATGTGAGAACCTATCACCATGATACTGGTGAGTGGGACGATGAGGTTTTTTTGGGCAGTGTATATGATAATCACGGCGGACCCGCTCTTGCTGTTGATTCAAACGGCTATCTTTATGTTTTTTATGATGGTCACCATACAACCTTGAAATGGCGAAAAAGTACTAATCCTAATGACGCATCTTCTTGGACTGATGCGGAGGCTGTACCGAATCAAGCCATCGACCCGACTTATCCTTCAGTTGTAGTGGACTCTTCTAATAATATACATTTAATATATAGAGGCGATCAGACTACTGATTGTAAACTTTATTATCAAAAATATAATGGTTCATCGTGGAGTGCTGCTACAACATTAGCAGAAGATAGTTCATCTCTCACACCTGAATATTCCTGTTCAATAGCCATTGATAGCAATGACGTACTCCATGTTGGTGTGCATTTTTTTGATAATTCAGCGAATAAAGGCAAAAAAGCAGGGTACATGAAGTCAGATGATGGAGGTAGCACTTGGAAAAAGTCAGATGGAACAACTTATACTTTGCCTATCACCTATTCGACTTTAGAAACTGTGGAAACCGGTGATGATTTGAGATTAGGTAATATAGCAGTTGATTCTGATGGGCATCCTTTTTTCGTTGTACATCGTCTTCACAATTCACCAAAGGATGGTCAATTCTGGCGTTACAATGGTACTTCATGGGTTGGTACAACTTTGTCTATTTCGGGTAAGGATTTATATCCTTCTTCGACCACTTTTTTGAATGGTATAATTTATGTTTTCCTGCATGTGGGGAGTTCATGGAATGCCAATGATTGCGAAGTTTATATGTTTTATAGTTCTGATAACGGTTCAACTTTCACATCTAAACAGATTTCTACTACGGATTCTTCAAATGCGAACTGGCTCTCAAATGCAGAACAGAAAAATGGTGCAAATACATTGTCGGAAATGCGAGTGATGTGGACACATGGTAGTTCTATTCCTACTGAGATATACTTTGCGAAAATAAATGAAGATTATGATGCGGAATTGTATTCGTTTGGTTTGGATTATGTTTCAAGGTACACGTGGGATACAACATATTGGAGTGATTATACTGATGATTATATTAGTGCTCCAAAATCAAAACATGGACAGACAACTGACTCAGAGAATGAACCAGCAGAGGTAACTGGTGTGAATCTCTCCGAGAAGAAGAACATGCCTACATCTGGTGTGATTGAGGTTAATCTAAAAGATTTAGGTGGTTCTAATGAATGGATTTCTATTGATAGTTCAAACGGTAAAATAATTTGTGCTGGTAATCATTATACGGATCGAGGTTTTTATCGTGGCGACTGGGCGAATTGGGCAGGTTATGACGATATTTGTGTTCTTTTTGATGGAAATTGGCATAAGTTCATTGTTAGATACACACCAACTTCGACACAAATTCAAGTAGATGATAGAGATCCGGTAGATTTGCCAACAACAACAGAAGTTGGATATCCAACTATGTTTGGTTTGACCGATACTTCAACGAGTGTCGCTAATAATTATATCGTGGATAATTTATTTGTTCGCAAATACACCGACCCAGAGCCAACAGCACAACTCGGTACAGAGCAAAATATAAGCTTTGAAGGATGTACTGCTCCTACTATTACAAATCTTACAAACTCCACACCAACCACAAATAGTGTAACCATCACATGGACAACTAACCAAAGTGCAGATAATCGTGTGAAATATTCAAAAAATAGCGATTTATCCGATCCGTTATGGAGCTCATGGGCTAATGATACTACTTCAATAAGCATAACTCTAACAGGTCTCGAAGCAAACACAACATATTACTATCAAGCATGGTCATACAATGGCACAAATAGTAGTTGCTTTACAGTAGAGCCATCTTCACAGCCATATAGGAGTTTCACAACACAAAGCAGTGGCGGGCAATACACAATCACTTTAGCCAAAGGTTACAACATGATAGGTTGGACGAGTACAACCCCAAAAACATCATCAGAACTATGTAATATAGTGCCAAATTGCAGCTATGTATACAAAAAGAACCCAGACAGCTCATGGACAATGAAGCAGTGTGGCTATCCTGGCGGTGACTTTAGTGTCTCACGCGGATTTGGCTTCTTAGCGTATATAACTCAAGAGTGTGACTGGACAAGAGATGAGTAAAAGTATAAAAATAAAGAAAATATATATTATATCAAGGAGGTACTAAAAAAAGAAAAATGAGAAATGAAAAATATGTTGCAGGATTGGTAATATTGGCAGTAGTGCTTAGTGTAGGATTAGTATCAGCCGATTATGGCTTAACGGGTTTTGTACTTTTTGAGAATGGTACGCAGTGTGCAGGTGCTAATGTCTCAATGACAAATCAGCGTACGGGAGATGTGCTATACAACAATACAGGTTGGGGCGGTGCAGGCTTTGAGGGCTGGTATCTCGAAGATGCAGGTAATTTTGAAAATGGATACCAAAACGGCGATGTAATATTATATCATGCAGTGTTTGATGGTTACGAAGGTAATGCGTCAGAGGCAATAAATACATCAAATGGCGGTCAGATGGTGAACATAACCATATACGAATCAGGTGGCGGCACAGCAGCAGTAACAGTGAGTGATGGTTCAATAAGTTTCGGTAACCTTCAGTTAAATGCAGTAGAGAACACCGAAGACATAGGCGATACGCAGACAATAAGCACAGCAGGTGCAAGTGGCGCACAGTTAATAGAGATAAAACTCAATAGTAGTAGTGTAACGGGTATAAACAATGGTAGAGTGCTGACATTTGTCACAGGCAGTCCGGGCAATAACGAGCTCAAATGCGAATTCAAAGGTGGCGATGTGGGTTCGTACACAGCACTAACTACCACATATCAAACTTTTGATGACTCAATGCCTGCGGACTCAACTGCGAACCTTGATATCCAGCTAACAATGCCGAGCTCAGTGAGCAACGATGATTACTATGACGACTATCAATTCGAGATAGTTGTAAAAGCAACACTTTTATAATTCCTTTTTTCTTCTTTCCAATTTTTAGAGAAAATGAAAAAAGTATTTTTTTGTCTTTTAGTAATAGCTACTATGTCAATGATAGCAGTATTGGCAACAGCTCTACCGCACAACCATACATTAATATCTATTTTTAAGCTTGTGGATTCTAACAGTACATATTTCGATACAAAGCATGGTGAGTATCCAAGCATCGCAGGCGTTTTTAATGGCACAATCAAGCCACAACACGAAATACAGATAAGCGGGATATACACATATCCGTGTATTGGCACATGTGGTCATTCCGAGTACATTAGAATCTGGAACGAAACAGGTATTGTAGCAGAAGCAAACTGGAGCGGGTATCAAGGCAACTGGCACAATATCACTTTTAGTAAGCCAGTTACATTATTAGCGAACAAGACCTATAACTGTACAATACGCGCGGGCTCATATCCACAGATTCGGCATACAAAAGCTTTGAGAACAACAGATGGGTGGTTAAATTGTAGTTCGTATATAGATATAAATGGAAATATATATCATGATTGGATACCATGTATAAAGCTATGGAACTAAATAAATTTTTAGTACCGGTTTTAGTGATAGCTATTTTTGTTTCAGTTATGCCGTTATGTAGTGCATTCACAGTCACGGGCAAACAGATAACGAGTATCCATCCGGGTAAGAACACAAAAACGATAACAGTGAAAAACACAGGTGATAGCACATTGGTTGTCAAGCTCATACCGACAGCCGACCAGTACTATACACCGGAAAATATCTCTTTCAAGTTAAATGAGAATTGGCAAAAGAGATTTAATAACAGTAAGAGCTGGCGGCGTGTGTACTGGATAACAACGAAATATGGTGAAGCGATAATAGCGCCACATACAAGTGAGGATATCAAGTTCACAATAGATGTGCCTGAGAATATAACAGCAGGCACATTCTATGCGAAGGTGGAGATAAAAGACATAACGGAGAAGCAGGGGCTAATTGTTATCCGTCCGATATATGTGTCGCAGATAGCAGCGCAAATAAACTCTTCAGGTATGCAAAGCGGTATTCCAACCAAGCTATCATATATTTTCTTTTTTATGATTGTGCTCTTATTATTATTGAAGCAAAAAATAAAGAAGATGCTGTATGAGCAATAGCAAAAGAAAGCTGATTCTTCTCATAGCAGTGATAGCTACACTATCGCTATTTGCGGTAAGTGCATTAGCGAGCAATGCGGATATTGTATCAGTAGGGTTTACACTTGTCAAAAGTGCAAGTTCTGCTGTTAGTGATAGCGTATCAATAGGTTTTAGTTTGGTCAAAAGCGCTTTAAGTTCAGTATCGAGTACTTTGTCGGTAGGCTTTACGCTTGTTAAAAGCATAGTGTCATCGGCAACAAGCATTATATCGGTAGGATTTACGCTTATCAAACAAGCAATAAGCATAGTATTTGCAACAATAAATACAACCTTTCATTTAAGTCCAGCGCCAACACCGACGCCAACGCCACCACCATCGAAATTCTATGTGCAAATCACATCGAATAATTGTCCGGTATATATCAATCAGACAGCGTATTTCAGTGCAACAGCAGGTGGTTCAGACCTTGTCTATCCACTAACTTTCTATTGGGACTTTGGTGACGGCACAACAGAAGTATATCCAATGCCTATTTTTGTGAATACTTCCAATGTCACACATGTATTTCCGTCGTATTGGCGTTCATGGGATGTAAAGGTGACAGTATTAGACCAAGTTTTTCATGAAGCGGAAGCTACTGTTACATGTTGTGTAGTACGGACAAAAACAGACGAGCATGTTGATACAATAGACGATTCAGCCTATTATGCTTTATTGAATGCGCTTGTGGGTCAGACCTTTGAGGGACCGATAAACGAAAGCGCCGAACCCAACTTCATCGAATTTGGTAAAAGCGTTACAATCCCATATACAAATATTCTTGGTAGCTTATTCTTTGTTATCTTCTTTGGTGCGTTCTTCATAATGATGTGGCTACGGCAGGGCAATATCGCTATCCCGTCAACGATAGGAATAATAGTAGGTGGTGTTTTATTGAAGTACGCACCTGCGGAGTTCAGATTACCCGCGATACTGTTCATTTCATTCAATATATTTGGCATAATCTATACGCTACTCAAAGAGCGCAGTTAAAAAATTTAAATATTCAGCGATTATATTTTTATATAGGTGATGATAAGAGATGGTAAAAATATCAGAAGACTCAATAAACATAGTAGAGAAGTCGGAACGCATCAAGCATGACATTGAAGACTGCTATCGTGCAGCGATAAAGTTTCTTGAGCTCTATACTAACAGTTCGTTGCGCCGTGCAGGCAATCAGAAGCTATTTTATATAGGTTTTGTTTCAAAGTTCCAGTCTTTGTATTATTTCACACGTGTGGATAGCAACATGAAGCACGAGAAGACAGAAGATGGCAAGTTCCTATTAAAAGAAGTAGATGAGTGGCTAAACAACGGTGTAACAAAAGACCCTAAAAAAGGCATCAAGTTATTTACAGAGTATTCACAAGCGTTATTCGATAAAGGCATATTGAGTTTCAAAAGGTAGGTGATAGAAAAAAATGGTAGCATCAACATCACCAGCGGCATCGTCAATACCCACAAAATTTGATATAGCGCGGTTACGTAAATACGAACTGAACTTACAGGAACGGATTGATACAGGCTTAGTTCCTTCGTTCTATTCTTTCATGAACATTTACGCGTCAGCAATAGAAGACCTCAGAGGCGATACTGACCTCCGTCCAGAGCTATTGACACTTTTAGCGATGGGCTATGTGAGACACAAAAGAGACAAGCTCATGAACGAGTTAGAACAGAAGATACGCGATCGCATAAAAGAAGTTAAAAAAATGAATGATGGTTCGATATCAAATTCAGAGATAGGACGGATAAGGATAGAAGAGTCAGTAAAGATGATGGCGAGTATAATTGCACATTTTGAAGAAAAATACGAACGCCGCCAGACAATAGGATTATTAATCTCACCAAAAGACATGGAGGAGCTCGATGCGCCTCCTATCGTGTTAGATTTGAATTCATGCGAGGACAAGCTACGAGAGATGGGTGTGGTGATAGAGAATGCAAAAGGCGTAATAGAAGAGAGTAGTGATTATGAAGAGAGCGAAGAATACAGCGAAGAGGATGAGGAAGAATGAAATACAGCGAAGTACCGGTTTATGAGCCATTGGAAGGCGCTAATAGTTTGAGCCCGTTTTTCTATCAATCACCGAAACAGCCGCTTGCAGTAGAAATAGCCCGAAGAGTCACCTCAAAGCATAACCAAGATGCGCGTATAATAACAGTAGGTATGCAAGGTAGAGGCAAGAGCTGGCTGAGCTTGACATTGGCTTATGGCATAGCGTGTGAGGTAGCACGTATCCAGAACCGCAGGAAAGGTGTCAACACGAAATGGACGGATTATTTCAAACTCGATAATATAGTGATAATGGATGATACGAAAGTACGTGAGGTTCTGTCGGATGTTAAACAGTACAACATCTATCTTTTTGATGATATAGGTATAGCGTGGAACGCACGTGAAGCGATGTCAAAAGGAAACAAGCTACTCAACGATGTCTTCCAAGTCTTCAGAACAGAGAACACAGTAGTAATGATGTCAATAATATCAGACTTTTTGATAGACAAAGTCCCTCGTAATTTAGTAAACTACCAAATCGAGATGGACATGTCACTGTTCAGTCAGCATTGGACATTTCCGAAAGTGTTCAATGTTGTTAGCAAGCCACGTGAGCATGCGCCCCACTATCACTATCCAAGGACAGGGGATGGCGTTGCGGTAGTACGGTTTGCCTGTCCTGCACCACCTGAGAAACTGAGAACCGAGTATGATGTTTTGCGTCGCGAAGCAGCAACAAAAATCAGAGTGGAACGTATGAAGAACGAAGCTGAAGAAGCGAAGCGACCAAAGAGTGGTGTTAAGGGTGTCTTTCCAAACGAAGAGAAATATAAGAAAGTGGAGCAACTGATAGCAGTAGGTTTAAGTCAACGGAAAGCGTGTAAGATCATGGAATGTGACAGTGCAGCGTATCGCAAATGGCGTGACACAAAAGCAAAGGAAAACTGAGGCATGATTATGCGTGCGTGTGCGCGTGCGCGACGGCACTATATAGCTAAAACCCCTCATTATATTTTCATTATTATAGCACTTTTCAGTCCCGGCACGCACCACGCCAAACCCACAAAATTAAAAACTTTATAAATAAGAAAATTCAATATAGAAATTGAGGAAGAACCACAATGACCCGAAGTCTATCATTATTATCGGACACATCGGGCGTGTCATACGCGTTCGCAGTAATGGTTATAGCGCTTTTGTTCTGCACAAGCGTTTACATTTTGTGTATCCCAATAGTGAATGCAATAATCGGGCAATTCAATTACATGATAGACCAAGATATGGTTTCAATAGGCACGCAGAAAGCGTTTAATTTCAATATAACGATGTACAAAGCGATGCCAATATTCACTGTAATAGGGTTCTTCCTCATATATCCGATAGTAATAGCGTTATTAGAGAAGAGGGTGATAGAATGAAAATATTGGAGGATTTGAAGGCTGCGAAACGTGTAGAGCAGGCGATAGCGCGCCAGAAGCATTATCAATCACAGAAGGAGTTAGCAGATAAGGCAAAGGAGCTATCGAAAAAGTATGGTGTGAGTACAAAAGAAGCTGAAGCGTATTTGAGGCTACAAGCTCGCCGTCAGAAAAATAAACAAAAGCTTATAGCAGCACGTGGGAAGTTAAGTAGGGTATGGCGTGGAATGCAAAAACTTGCGAACACACAAGCTCCTAATGTGGCTGCAACAACTACAAAGAGAAAAACAACAAAAACAAAGAAAAAAGCGCAAGTTCCTAACAACAAATTAAACGAATACGCTAACAATATGATAAACTTTTGGAAACTATAAAAAATGAGCACATATAGTAAACAGCTTATTGCAAGCTTCTTTATAATGTTATTTTGCAATCTCGTGGGTATGGTGTTAGCGATAAGCGTCGGTGTTGCAACCGATCAGATACATGATACGTTAGTGTGCCAAGGAATTTACAATTTGGGCGGTAGATGGTCGTCCTATGAGATGCAGTCGTCCTACGATGCGCAATTCTTTATTACAATGATACACGTAATAATCTACACCATACCGCTTATTGGCACAACAATATTCATACTCAGTGCGGCACGTAAGCTGAGATACGACAAATATTTGAGAGATAGGGATTATATAATATATTAAGGAAGAAATGTTAGGAATTAGGAAGAAAATGGGAAGAAAGAGGATAATAAAAAAAGAAGAAGAGGAAGAAAAAGTAGTAGCGAACGAAGAAGATGACGAGACGCCAGTGAAAGTGGAAGTGCCAAAGTCACCAAGAACTAACAAAAAGGATATTGTTAAGCAACAGCGATTAGAAGCGACCGCGTATGAGCTAACTGAGACTGCGGTACTTTTGCGTAATATTTTATCCAGACCAAACGGTGGATACACCGATATGGAATATGCTGCGTTGGGGAATGCATTAATAGCAATAGCAGTAGCGAGCGAGAATGTGGAACGGTTTGTTGAGCTCAGAGACCAGCAACTAATGGAGGCTAAAACCCTTACTGAAGAAAAAGGAGAAGTAGCTGAAACCGAAGAGCAATGAAACGACAACAGCCAGTGGTGAGCGAACGCGTATATCGTGAGGTTATATCACGAGCAGAACAGGGTAAAGTACCGTTATATCCTTCAGTAGTACGGAAAAAAGCGATTGAGCGTTACAAAACTGAAAAGATAGCAGAACTCAAAAGAGCACAGGAAGAGGCAGAACGGAAAATAAGAGAAGAGCAAATAAGAAGAGAAGAACGGCGCAGGCGAGCTGAGCAGCAACGTCAAGAACAGTATAGAAAAGCAGAAGAAGCGAGTAAGGGACGAGTACATACAGGTCAGTGGGTAAAAATCGAAGAAGGTGGCAAGTCAGTAAGTGTTAGGGACATGGCAGCATTGTCACCATCACAGGCAAAGGCTTTAGGGTTTAAATGGGGCACATTCAAAGCAAATCCCCAAACAGGTACTTTTGAGTTTGTTCCACTACCTACTCCTACTGAGCCAACCGAGCCAGAATATTACGGTCTTTTGAAATGGAAATACGAAAGCGGGTACTATAAAAATGTCCCGCAGATGGAGAAAATAATAAAGAAAGAGATAGAAGTAGGTGGTAAGAAATATGGCATAAAAGCACCAGCATGGGCAAGTGGTTTTGCAAAAGAATACGAAGCAGTAGCGAGACAGATAAAGCAAGCATATACAAAAGCTTCAGAATATGCAGCTAAGCCGGCACCATCAGAGCTAAAAAAAACTAAAAAAAAATCAGTACCGAAATCCATTACTAAGCAAAATATATCGCAATACCAAAGACTTACTACATTAGCGCAGCATCCCGAAGTACAGGCATATATCAATAAAATGCAGAGTCTGCAAAGCATAAGTACGGAATTACAAACCCAAGGTGTAGAGATCGAACGACAAACCGAAGCACATAACAAGTTGGTTACTGAACTGAATCGAACATTTGAAGAGTATCAGAAAGGTGGCTGGACACCTGAAGAAATAGCAAAATATAATTTATTAGCAGGCGCTGTAACAGGGATAGAAAAAGAATTAGAGCCAAAAATCACGAAATATGAAAAAAGAGCGAAAAAACTCGAAAAAACACTGAAACAGCCAAAATCGAAAGTAGTAAAAGAATTTGAAACACTGAGTAAATCATTTATGGAACAGTATTCACCAAAACAAATATCGCAGATAGAAAAAGCAATGATTGTTAGTTTCCCTGCGAAGAAACAGCCCATGCAAGAAGTAACTTTTACAGGGTTAGGAGAATACATAAAATCTACGGGTCGTGTACCTGTCTTTACTATACCTGAACAAGCGTATCCTCGTCCTCCAACGGCTATTGAGTCATTAATCGAGCCAATAAAGCGCCTAACAGGTCATTATCCTGAAAAAGAAAAAGCATTGAGTTCAACACTATCAACATATAGGAAACAGCAATTAGGGTTAGCGGAATCGTTGGGTATAATCCATAAAGAAAGGGGCAAACGATACATTATTGTGAACAACACGAAATATTACGAGGGCACAAAAGGGTTTGATGAGCATTTAGGAGAAGCGATACAGAGCAAACTATCTATAAAACCGCCACCTGAAGTCAAGAGAAGGCAGGAAGCGATACATGAAGCTGAACGCATAAAATCAGAGTTCATGAAGACTTATGGTGCTAAGCCCGGTGAGCCTATAATATTAGCAACGCCAGAATCACAGAAAGCGTTTGAACGAGTAAGGTCAGCATTTGAAGCCATACCAGAAGAATCAGCCACAACAAAAGCGTACTGGGAAGAAGCCAGAAAGATACGCCAAGCGCAACCACAAATAGAAGAGATTAATGTGTTAGCGAAACAGGTAACGAAGCAGGCAAAGGAGATGGAGCGGATACAAAAAGAAAGGTTGTTTGGTATTCCGTACAAGATAGAAACATTAGAAGAGAAATATTCTCCTACAAAGAAGTTCATTCCACCAGTAACTCCTTATGCAGAAGTAAAAACACCAGAAGATTTAGTTAAAGCAATAAAAGAGACATATAAATGGGGAGGAACAAAGTTAACTAAGCAACAAGAAGAGGCGATAAGAGAGTCATTTAAGAAAGGAGAACGAATAAGTAAATCATACAGAAGGGTATGGGGTTTACCATCTGAACCTTTTGAGTGGGAAAAGAAAGCAGCTCAGCTTACTGCTGGCATAAAAACCGGTCAGGTTGAAGAGATAAGAGAACATCCAGTGAAAGGAGCGATAACAGTTGCTTCGTTTGCTGCCTTACCACCTATGTTCAAAGGTGCGAAATATTTATGGGGTATACGAGCAGGTGAAACTGTGGGTATGGCAGCAAAGCTACCGGTTTTGACAAAATATGCACCTAAGTTTGTTATGGGTGGTATGGGTGCAGGCTATGCGGGCGCAGTTGGATACGAAGCGTACAAAGCGCCAACATTACAATCAAAAGGAAAAGTATTTGGTAGAGCATCAGTAGAGCTCGCTGAGATGTCTGCTGGTGCATATATCGGTGCAAAAGCAATGCCTTCCTACCTTAAAAAAATAGAAGTATCGCAATTTGGTGCTAAAAAAATATACAGAGGATTGGGTATTGGAGAAGTTCCTCGTCCGGTCTTCGGTTATTATAAAGAAGAACTAAAAACACCTGATATTAATTTAGTGCGAAGAGATTTAGTTTTAGGTAAGAAGTTTCATGTCTTGGAGCAGAGCAAAAAGTTTGCCGAACGAATAGCAGGTGGTAGAGTTTCCAAAAAACCAGCAAGACAATGGACACACGAAGACATAAAATCAGTTGAAGAATATTTGGCAATGCATCGTGCACGAGGTGGTGAAGCGCGTGCACAAAAATTTGAAGAACTTGAAAAGAAGAAAATGGCACTCAAAAAAGAGCCTTATGAAACAGTATTTACTTCAGGGATAGCGCCATCGGAAATATATGGTGGTGTTGTTCCATCACCGAGGATTAAAATGCCTAAGCTCCCACGTCCATCGCATTTACCACCAGAGATGATGACTTCTGGCATTATCAAAGGCGAAGAATTGAAAATATTCGGGCATAAATATCCTGAGCATGAAGTTCGTATGATAAACGGACTTATAGGCAAGCCACCGGGTGCAAGATTAGGACTAACAGAAGGTCAGTGGGTATCAGGATTGACAGAATCAGAAGCGGCTCGAATAAAATCCATGAGCAAACCGCCAAAAGATATATTAACACAAGAATTAATATCTCGCATAATAAAACCTCATGCTTATAGTTCTGAGCAAACAGAGCGATTACTAAAATCATTAGAAGAGCCAAAAACAGGTGGTTATTATCATTTTTATAAGAAGTCAGTTCTGACAATACCAGAAGATTTGCCGTTACAAATACGGTCTAAGCGTATAGGTTCTAAGATGGTAGGTGAGCCACCAAAAGACATGTTAATGCAGGAACTTATCAAGCGGATAGTTAAGCCACAAGCTTATCCTGAACACACAACAAAGCACATTTTGAAGATGATGGAAGAGCCAAAGACAGGCGAATCTTATTATGAACTATATAAAAAGTCAATACTAACAGTACCAGAGGACTTACCATTACAAATACGGTTTAAGCGTTTAAAGCAATCAAAACAAGAAGTTTTAGGCTCAGCTACTGATTTTTTGAGGTCGTTGAAGTTCCCGCAGATATATGGTGAAGCGCCAGTGATAATCAAGTCAGAGCAGGTGCCACCTATACAGATAGGCAAAATATCTTCAATGAAAGATATGCGTATAAGATATGCAGGTGATGCGCGTGTAATAATAGGTGAATCAGAATCTTTGGCGCGTCAGGTAAAACGTCAGCAATCTTTATTTTTACAAAGGGTTTCCAAACAACAGTCACCAGAAGCAGCGAAGCTCATGAGCATAACAGGTAAAATATCAAAAGATAAAGTATTGGAGAATCTTAAAAGAAATTATGAGATAAAAAAGAGCTGGAAGAAAGAAGAGGAGAAGCTTTTAAAGGGTGGTGAATATGCTCGTAAGATGGTTGGCGATCAAGTTCTAATCCAGAAGACTACTACCAAAGAAGCAAAATCTGAAGCAAAAATACAAAAACCACAAGAGCCAAAACAAGAGCAAAAATTAGCTAAATCCATAGAAAAATCGTTTGAAACTGAGCGAGAAAAAGTAGTTAGCGGGCAAAAGGATATTATGAAGAGCTTGGTAGGTAGGGCTGTGTTTATAAAACAGCCTAAGCAAAAAAAGATGCAAAAACAATATCCAATTTTATTTCACGGAAAGGAAGATTATGAAAGAAGAATAGCTAAAAATTTTGAAGAGCTCATAAAAAAAAGCCAGCCTAAGTCGTTAGGCATACAGAAAGAGTTGCAAAAAACTCCACCAAGGTATGAGCCATTTGAGAGCTACAAATTCTTTTATGTTCCTGTGGAACTACCCAAAGAGAGACAATCATTTATCACTTCCTTTGCATCAGTTAAGCCCGGTGTAACACCTATACCTGCTACTGTTTCGGTCTCAAAGCCTAAATCTCCTGAAATGCCGCGTGAAAAGCTATATACTGAGAAGCCATATATACCGGAGATTGAGTTTCAGTATTTTCCTGTCCCACCACCCATATTTCCATCGAGAGTGAAACGACCCCGCCGTCCCGGACGTTCACCCTATGAATGGTTTGAACGTCATCCTATGCCGACATTGAGAACGCTATTTGGTAGCGGTATAACACAAAAAACCGGCATGGCGATAATGACCCAGCTAATAGGCGTAACACCAAAGAAAAGATCATCAGCAAAGAAAAAACCATCAGTATCGAAACGAAAGCACAAAGCAAAACCATCATCAATACCTGTTAGTGGTGTGGGCATGATGACGCAACTAATAGGCGAAATGCCGAAAAGATAAAATAATATATTTTTATGCTAATTAAAATTAAATATGCAGAAAAAAGAAGTGCTGAACCGACTAAGTATTTGCTTAGCGATATTGAGTATAGCTTTTATTATCCTATCAAGCTCATGTAGTGCCGCACCTGCTTCAGCACATGCGCCCGTAATGAAGCAGTTTAATGCATATAATAGGCAGTTGATGCTAACAAATGCCGATACTGGTCAGCAACTCATAGTCAAATCAGTTTCAAAAAAGGAGGGTGTATGCAGGTTTGAGGAGATTTTTGAAGTAACAGCGATAGGTAATGACTATGTACCGATACGAGGCAAGGATTTCGGGCTGAAGTTCATGAACAAGACATATAGCGATATAGCACATGAGATAAGAAGCGTGAAGTGGTATGTCTGGGAAGATAATAATTGGCAACCACTGAAATGGGATGTTTATAACCGAGCATCAGCGATAAAGAAAGATGAAACGAAGCTATATAAGGTAGTGGTAACAAAGAAGCGTGCAGAAATTGGTGATAAGCGGATATTGACCATACCAAAGTTTATGGGTGTTGAGGATGAGAGATTAACGTGGTGGAACAATTCATGGCAATACAAGATTAATTCAACCTTAAATAATGTACCAAGTGGCGGATACACCTATCAATTAATGGTGCACTCAGGGAGTGGTACAAACACAAAAACGGATGTATATTTAAACGGACATGGTGCATCGAATTTCAAAGATATAAGGTTTGTTTTAGATGATACAATAGAATTAGATTATTGGATAGAAACTAATTCAACTGATCCTATAAGAGTATATGTAGATGTTCCATCAAATGGGACAGTATATATGTATTATGGCAACCCTAATGTAGAGACAACGTCGGATTTAAGAAGTGTAGGTATATTTGGTGATGATTTTAGAGATGGAAGTAAATGGACAACGACATCATCAGAGAGGTTCAGAATAGCTGACGGTGTATTAAATATGAGTCTGTGTGATACAGCGGGCACGGCATATATTTATACAAATTCATTTAGTGCACTAACAAATTATTATGTTCAATATCAGTTAATATTAACAAATTGTTATGTAGGCTCAGAGAATTTCTTTTGTATGCAAACTTCACCAGGTATTCCTATAACTCACAATCTTAACTTTAGTGGAATATATATGTATGAAGATGGTGGATGCGGTAATTCAAAATTTGAAATAGGTTATCAATCTCATATAGAAAATATGTCTTCCTCCAATATTGCGTGTTGTGGCGGTATAAAAATAAAATATTATAATGGTAAAGGTGTAATAGAAAGGTGGAGTCATAGCTTTACAACTAAACATGAAGAAACCAGTCCTGTTTATGGCAGTTCACCATCAATGACAAGATTTGTAGTGTCTCAATATAGTAGCTATGGAATAGAAGGTGAATTAGATAATATTTTAATACGGAAATATCAAGAGCCGGAGCCCGAATGGTCAACATGGTCAACCGAAGAAACAGAAACTACTTATACAGGTGAAAGCATAACTCAATACAATTCACAGCGCAAAATAGCACGCACATCTGATAATTATCTACATCGTGTATATACCAAATTCGATGGCTCACATTACCGTATCTACTATGCAAAGAGCACAGATGGTGGTTCGACATGGACAGAGACCGACCTAAGCGAAGATGATAGTCATGACTTTCTCGATCCAGCAATAGCTGTTGATTCTAACGACAATATATGGGTTGTGTATTATGTAAATGGCGCTGGTGTAAAGTACAGAATGTATAACGGAACTTCATGGAGTAACAGTCAATCGTTGTCATCGGGTATATCTCATATAAATGGCTTATCGATAGCGATAGATGAACAAGATAATGTACATGTAGTATGGAGTGCCGATTTAATATCGCAATATGAAATACAATACAGGATGTTTGATGGTTCGTCTTGGAGTACATTAGAAGGGTTAGAAAATAGCAATTTTCCTGAATATCCATCAATCGCAATTGATAGCAATAACTATGTGCATGTGGTATGGCAAGAGAAGGTTAGCGATGTATGGAATATCAAGCACAGGAAGAAGACAGATTCGGGCTGGCAGGCTATTTATAGTGTCACAAGTGTCAATGACTACGATCAGACCTATCCGTGCATAGTAGCTGATCCATCAGGCAATGTGCACGTTGTGTGGCAAACCAGCGACCATCAAATCAAATACAGACGTTGTAGCCCAGACGGCACATGGAACGCAATAGAAACCGTCTATGATGGTGGTATATATGAGCAACTCCGTCCGAGTATAAGCGTTTATGATAATAATTATTTGCATGTGGTATGGTTCGGATATGATTCATCACATGAGACTAACTATGTAATAAAAGAGAGCCATAAAACAACAAGCTCATGGAGCAGTCCAAACAATATAGTTTCGGTACCGGGAAAGGATGTTGTCTATCCAAATTTAATTGGTGCACTCTATCCAAAGATTTGTTCTGATTGCTATACTAACTTGCCTGACACAGGCTATGCCTTCATATACGACGAGAATGGCGCAATAAAATACTATGATTCAGACGATTTAGCGTGGCGTTGTCCAACAAAATACACATTGACATTGAAAGCGATAAACGCAAAAACGGGCATATCAGTAACGAGCTTCAGTGCGGACTTGGGCACGGGTGAGACAAAGACAACAACTAATGGCGTAGTGAAGTTCAGATGCTTAGAAACCGGCTATTATAGTCTTCGTATTACTGCTAACGGCTATTATGTCTATACAGAAACGATAGTGGTAGATACGACAAAAGAGATAACAGTGACACTAACACCAATAAGCGAATTTGACTATTACGTGCTTCCAAATGCGCGTACAGTAACGTTTATTGTAGAGGATATATACGGTAAGAGACTTGAGAACATATATGTTGAGGCAGTGGGCTATAATATTAGCCATCCTTATGGGTGGTTAGGCTCAGTGTTTGGATTCACAAATGAAACAGAGATATATAGTACCCGTCAGAACGGAACAACTGATAGCAATGGTGAGATAGCGTTCCTTATGGCGGATACTATTAAATACAAAGTGAGGTTCACAAACGAGAGCTTAGGAATTAATAAGACATGGTTTAAGTTTCCGACAAGGGACGAATACACGATAGTCGTTATGCCTTGGGAGTATAAGTCAGAAGAAGAGCGTAAGAAGCAGCTAATGGCAACAACAGTGAACATAACAACCGCGAAAATAAATAGCACACATGCGATAATATATGTGAATTACACCGACCCTAACGACATGACAGAAAGTGTCAACATAAACATAACACGGTTAGAAGTGTTTGGCGAGGAAGAAGTGGTTTATAATATTACAATAACTGATAATAGTTTCATTAACGAATCGTTTATTGTCACGCCATACAAAGGACGTTCGTTTAATGTAAGAATAAGAGCGTTACATGAAGGTTATGGCGAGCGTATATGGGAATATGGCGTGAAATTCAAGGGTTTGCTAAAAGATTTGGAGCTACCTGAAGAGATATATCCAATAATAGCGATTGCCATAATTTTCTTCATAGGTGGTTTATTTGGTGCAACGACGGCGTTACAGGGTTCGTTATTGATATGCATAGTGAGTTGGATTTTCTATGGCATAGGGTGGCTCAATATAGTGCCGGACAGTGTGATGGTGAGTGCGCTATCGTTAGCAACAGTCATGTCAGTTCTGGGCTTACTCATGGATCGTGCCCGTAGGTCAGGCGTGCAGTAATCACGAAATAGGCTTTTTAAGTACTATGAGGTTAGTTAAATAAATCTAAGGAGGTGATATAAAAAGAAAATGGATGTATTAACTCTGTTGTATATGGTGATAGCGCTTTTCATAGCGCTATGGGTTGTTATAGTGCTATATTTGAAATACTGGCTGGATATCAAGAGATTTGCGCCAGAAGCAAAAGTCTTCAAAGAAGCACGTAAGAAGAAGCTGGCGATACTGGAGATAACCGATTCGGCAGGCAGGACAGCGTTTAAGCTCGGTACCAAACGCAAACGAAGCGATGTCCATTTCTCTGGTAGTGAGTACGGTATACAAATAGACCCGAAGTTGCAAGGCAATGCGCCAGAGAATAGGACGGTGGATGGAGTGCCAATCCATCACTTCTCTACACAGTATCCGTTCCCGCTTAGTGACAAAAACGCACGAGCACTTGAGACAATAGTTGAACATGCAAGAGAGAACTATCCTGATCTTGGATTCCTGTCAGATGCGGACATAATAATACTCGCAGGTACGCCACGTGAGAATTTGGATCACGATGTGAACAACTACATCATGGAATACGAGCCAGAGGTCGAGCGTGAAGTCTTAACTAAGCAGTTCGCACTGAACACAAAAGTCAGTTCGCCATTTACACTTAGCTACGATATGGTAATGGAATTGAACCAGCATGGCATAGAGATAGGTTATAAATCAGTCTCAAAAGGCGAGTTGGTTAAGTATCTCAATAGTTTATTCGACGAACTCAACCTGAAACTGAAGAGAGTCACATTTTCGTTCTCCAAAGATGACAGGACCACACTCAACATCATAGACAAAAAAACAAAAGAGGTGAAAGCATCTCTCAAACGTGGTGATAATAATGTTTGTAGTCTTTCAATACCGGGTGTTTTGAATCCGGGCGTAGAGATAGGCATAATAGATAGTGATGGTGCGGTCAGTATACCTGATGCGGAACTCATCAGGAGCGACGATAACGAATACACATTAAAGACAAAAGATAACGATAAATACGCGATAATGAAAGAAGAGGACAGCAATGAATGGGCGGTTTATAAGCTCTCAAAAACGAAAGTGAAGCTCACCAAGGACGATGTTGTAGAACAGATATCGCAACTCCAGAAAGAGATACAGACATTGCCGGTAAAGCACGGGTTCTTCTCATATACGTATGCGTTTAACAACTCGCCTATGGGCATGTTGGCACAGGACATGCAACAACTCACGCTATTGATACAGCGGATGGCACGTGAAGAGATGAAAAACGAATGGGAACGCTATGTGCCGTTGGCGTTCGGTGTGCTGATAATCATCGTGGGTATAATAGCGTTAGTGATTGTCTTAGGTGGTAGAGGAGGTGCATAAAGCAAAAGAGTAAAGAGTAATGGCTGTAAGAAACAAGCGTAAGAAACGGAAACGGAGGAAGAAGGTTGTTGTCAGTACGCAAATAGCGAAGCTTAAGCAAATAGTCTATGAAAGTGGCATACCAGCGTGGCTAATCAATGTCGAGGAGCTGTTTGATAGCTCTTTGCCCTTTGAAGAGAACGAGCGAATAGTTAGGGACGAAATAGAGGAACTAAAGAGAACACTAAAAAACTAATTTTCTTTATTTATTTTTATATATAAAAATATATTAATATTATTGATGTAGAAATGCAATACGTAACGGTATATACGGCAGAAGGTGGTGTGAGCTTAGGCAAGATAGACGAAAGGGGCAGGTTAGTATGGCGTAGTGGTATGCGAGTTCCTGTTTCTCAGCCAGAAGTAAGGGACAGGATACTGAGGAAAGGTGTTGTGCGAATAGTGAAAGATGATGGAAAGAAATATAAGCAAATTGTTAATGAGCTGTGCTTGCCATCATCTTATATACCACCAGAGAAAAAATGCAGTACGTAACCATTTATACGGACGACCATGCCGTAGGATTAGGCAAGATAGACAATAAGGGCAGATTGATATGGCGTTCGGGGGTATGGATACCAGTGCCTTATAGTCAGCCAGAGCTACGAGACAAGTTGCTACGAAAGGGTGTGAAACGAATAGTCAAGGATGGCGGTAAGAAATATAAACAATTCCTCAAAGGTTTGGGACTGCCACCAACATACATACCACCGGATTAGTAATCCATAAATGACCACACTACCGAAGAAGCTCAAAGCGAACAAAATGCCGAAAATAAAACAAACCTCAAACCGAATAGTAATACATGTAGGCAACTTTTGGCAGCGTTACCATAGCGCGTCACGGAACACCAAGCCCTTGTGGCAGTTCCGTATCAAGGATGTCGGACGTGCGAGCCATTCGGAACTGATACTGTGCAAGCCGCCACGTTCGGCGAGTTGGCACACTTATGCGTGGTCGTTCTCGAACCAGCAAGTGAAACGAGTTAACCGCAAACTTGTTGTTTATGACAGGAAAGCGTTTGAGATATTGAAACGATTGAAGGATAAGGGCGAGTTAAAAGGGTATAGTGTGGTATTCAAATAAAACATTTTTTATTGTGTAATATTAAGTTAGATATAATGATAGTAATTTAGGAGGTGATAAAAAGATGGGATATGCGTATAGGTTATATAAAAAGCATCAGGCGGCAAAGAAATGGGAAGTAGTGGGTTTATACAAGTTTAAGAGTTCAGCAGAGCGACATGCAAGAGAAATAAAAGCAGAAAATAAGTATATGAGAACAATGATAAAGAAGGTAAAAACATCTTTAAAGAGTTTGGTATAGTAGTATTTAAGCTAATAGCTAATATATCGAATTTTTTTAATGATGTGATATGACCCAATTAGTACATAAAATCATTTGTGGTGATTGTATTAAGGTTATGAAAGAGATGGAAAGTAATAGTGTGGATTTGGTTGTTACTTCTCCTCCTTATGATAATTTAAGAGATTATAAGGGTTATTCCTTTGATTTTGAGAATACTGCTAAGGAACTGTTTAGAGTTATCAAAGAAGGTGGTGTTATTGTTTGGGTAGTTGGAGATGCTACAATAGATGGAAGCGAAACAGGCACGAGTTTTAAACAAGCGTTGTATTTTAAAGAGATTGGGCTTAATTTGCACGATACTATGATTTATCATAGATATGCTCGTTATCCTGATAGCCTCAGATACTTTCAAGAATTTGAATATATGTTTGTATTTGTCAAAGGAAAAATCAAAACAGTAAATTTTTTAGAGGATATATGTCGTTCAAAACGCTATAATATTAAAGAAGTAGGTACAAAAAGAAAAAAAGATGGAAGTTTAGTTCCTTGGTCAAGCACGCTTCCTAAAACACCGTATAGAAGACGTGGAAATGTTTGGAGCTATGGTGTTGCTACGAATGGAACATTTCATAGCCATCCTGCATCATTTCCCGAACAACTTGCATCTGACCATATTTATTCTTGGTCTAATAAGAACGAAATAGTCTTAGACCCTTTTCTTGGTTCTGGAACAACCTTAGTAGCAGCAGAACGATTAGGCAGGAACAGTATAGGAATTGAAATATCCAAAGAATATTGCGAAATTGCATATAAAAGATTACTAAATGAGGTTAAACAGGCTAAATTAGATAGAGAACCTTCCGTGATAGAGAGAGGGGGGTTTTAAGCGCTGGTTCTATTGCAAGATTTGTAAACAAGTCTATCCCATGAAAGAGCGAGATAACCATATCCATAACGCACCAGATAATACCAGATACCAGTACTTAGAGTTCCATCCAACCCAAAAACCGTTACAACTTATACAATATTTAGTTAGGCTCGTAACACCGCCACATGGAACACTAATAGACCCGTTTATGGGTACGGGTACAGCGATAGTATCAGCCGAAAGAGAGGGTTTTAATTCGATAGGTATAGATAACAAGCTTGAATATTGTGAGATAGCAATTAAGAGGATAAGTAGCGAGCTGAAACAGTTAAGAATAGATAGAGAGTTATCCCAACTCAAGCGAATAGGGTTTTAGTGTCTTTATTCATCTCGTGTCCATTCGCACGCTTCAGTTACATAAGCTAAAAACCCGAACCCGCGCGAAACTGTGAAATCTCCACCGGGATAACCGCATTGCTTTGCTGTCCACGAACCGTCAGGGTTCTTCTTATACACATATGTGCAATTAGGGACTTCGTTGCATAGATTAGATGAATTAGTTGGTGTGGTGCTTGTCCAAGCTAACATGTTATAGCCTTGTGATAGGGTTATGGTATAGCCGTTACTACTTTTACTTTCCTCTATTGTAAATGCTCGTGTAGACCATTCAGAATTATTGAATTGTATATAACCAGAAGAATTTGCTTTTTTAGTTGCAAAATCAATCCCGTCTCTTTTGATAAGATAGTAATGATATGGCTTTAATCCCCAAACACTAAACACTACATTATTTCCATCTGTTGTATTCGCTGTGAAGTTTACTAAATTTTCACCCTGCGGAAGTGATGTGTCAAATTTATTTACTGTTATATCTGCTGAGTCAGAGGCTGGAACTGCAGTCATATTATACATTGTGAGTGTAACAGTTCCTGTCCCAGTAATAGAAAGATTGCTCTTCTCAGGATACCAATGTGGTGTATCAGGACTATCTTCGCCAAATACTTTACCATCAGTGAACTCGATTTGCAAATTAGAGATAACATCGTTGATAGTAAATCTTCTTGTAGTATCTGGAATATCCCTCACTGTAATGTTGGAAATGTTCTGTCCATTGAAACTAAAAACATTCTCAATTGAGTTATTCTCAAAAAGTATATCTGATACTTCTACCCCCGCTTCGTATGTCGCAACGTATACGCCATACATTGAAGAATTTCTAACTATGTTGTTCCTTATTGTGACATTCCTTATCCAGCTGCGAGGCTCGCTATAGGTGTAGAGAAAAATTCCATAATGAGCATAACTGTCCGAGATCATATTGTCTTCGACTAGGCAATTTTCCACGCCAACAAGCCATATCCCTCGTGTACATTGTTCCAGTGTGTTATTTCTTATAATAACATTTTTATTGCCATAGTTATGAACCATTATTCCTGCACCACCTGTAGTGTTATAAATTAAATTATTCGCTATTAAGACCTCATCACAGTTACCAAAGACATTAATAGCATCGTGATTGTTATCGTCCAATAGATTATTTGTAATTGTTATATGATGAAAATTATATTCATCGTGTCCAGCTAAATGCGTAACAATAGCTCCTGAGGGTCCTGTATGTGTGATTGTATTATTGTCTATTGTTATATAGCTACAGCCATACCTCATATAAACGCCCCAACCATCAAGAGAAGTTATTGTTAGGTTAGTGATATTTATATGCGATGATTTATCACCTATGTATATCCCTTCAGCATAATTTTTAATAACTATATTTCCTTTTATATCTATAAATGAATGATCACTCGGTATTTCGATACCATTTCCTGTTTTATCAACTCCATCCAAGGTTGGAGTCCCGTTGTAAGCAGTTATGATAATCGGACGGGTCGCATTACCAGAATTTGCGAAGATAGCATGCTCATCATACCATGTTCCATCTAACAGATATATTGTATCTCCTGCCTGTGCTTGCTGCGCGGCATAAGAAGGATGCTGCCATGCTGTTTCAACTGAAGTACCATTCAAGCTATCGTTTCCGTCTACTTTTACATAATAGTCAGTTGCGCTTACCACACCCACTCCGGCAAACAACAGCATAAAACAGATAATAGCTAAACTCACTCCAGAAAATAAGTGACCATCTTGGCTGTGTTCTTTTTCTCTGCCTTCCTCAATATTTTTCGTTTTCATGATTTTATTGTTCATGGTTTTTGTTTTTCATACATTCACTTCCTATCCGTAATAGTGCAGTTTTCATAGTAGGTTCCACTCCGCACATAATTATAATACTGCTATAAAACTAATAAATGCTTTTTTTAGTGTACTTTGTTTTTTAATTCTTTGCATGATTTGTTACCTATCATGATTTTACATTATTTAATTATAATAATAATATATAAAGTTAAAAAATAATCACCAAAAAAATGCCCAAGAAAATAAAACTCAAAAACAACGGCATATACCAGTTCTTAGGATATCTAAAACAGCAACGTGCCGATGACAGAGTACTAAGAGCATTAAAAACCTTCAATAAACCAACCGATTTACAAACACTATCCCAAACCCTTAACATCCACAAAGACACAGTGAGAAAGCATCTGTATAGGCTGAAAAAACAGGGTAGGGTCAGAATCATCAGGAATCCAGCGAATAAAAACTTTGTGTTGGTTTACTATATAGGAGGTGATGAGAAATGGAAATAGAAACAAAAACATCTAAAATATTGAGAGTTATGTGCGATGCAGCAAAAACGATGCATATAATAGATTTTATCACTCTTGGTGTTTGGATCGCAGGAGCTTTTCTAATCAAAGCGGTTACAAAGATAGGAGATAGTGTTCCTGCTGAAATGCGATTGATGTATGTGATGTTTATTACAGTATATATGCTGTTCATGCTGGTCTTCTTGTGTTTGGCAGAGATAGTACATACGATAAAGAGAATAGAACAGCGATAACCGTCAAAATTTAAGAAATTAGGAGGTGATGAAAAATGGAAGTAAAGACAAAAAACTCTAAAATAGCGAAATTTATAAAGGAGTTAGTGAAGGAAAGCCATCCAGCGGATTTTGTTGCGCTTGCTTTGTGGATAGCAGGCTTTTGTGTTTGGATATCGTGCATTAGTATAGCAAATAATACTAATTTCTCATTAGAGATACGAGGGATGTATTTGCTATTTGTTTTGGTATACATAGCGCAATTAGCAGTTTTTTCGTACCAAACAATGATGATACATACACTTAAAAGAATAGAACAAAAGATAGAACAGCGATAAACTCCCTCAAAACTTCTTTTTTATTTTTTAAATTTTTAAAAATAAAACGGAGAGATAAATGAAGGAAGAAATGAAAGGAATAAAGGAAATAGTAGAGCAAATATGGGAAGAAGCAACAGGAGTAAGTGGAGAGAAAGTCGCTGAAATTGCTGATGAAATTGATAATATCTTCCATAAAAACGGCTATGTTGTCTCTCATGACAAAATTGCACATTTTGTAGTGGATTGTATCAAGGAAAAATGAAATTCAAAAACAAAAGGATATACAAACTCATATAGGAGGTGAGAGCTAAAAATGTGGAAATTAGAAATAGGATTGTATATAAGAATAGTAAAGTACTTATACAGTATGACCTTAGAAGCATTAGAAGCATTATTTATCCATAAAACACACTCAAAAGCTTTAAAAGTAGCTTTAAAGCCTTTTTGTGTGGTAGGAGCACTGACTTTGAGTGCTTTCTATGGTTATTGCGTTTGCTGTTTTTTAGCGAAATCCATAAGCACATTAGAAAAAGAAAAGGAATGGGTAGATATTGAAATACGAGAAATGGCACAAGAAAGGATATTGAAAAGAGATAGGATGCAATTATGAGAGGTTGTCTTTAGCAACCCCTCAGTGGTTATATGCCTGCTATTGAATACAAAATCAATAGCAGGGTGGTTATTAGTAATATATTGGGAGTAGGGATATAAAAATGAAAGGATTTAAAATATTGGAAGCGATAGTAATTTCTCTCTACTTCTTAAGTATAATCTACTTTGGACATCTCATCGCAGAACACCAAAAAATCACTATCTGTAAATCCTGCCAGGAACAAAACTGGACTGGTGAGATTGTAGGTCCAGATATGAAGGTGAATTGCTCTGAAGTTAGGGATTGGTGTGAGGAGGATGTGATGGTTGAGAAAGATGATAATATTTTCAATTTGATACGGAGGCAATGAGCCTAATATCCTTTTAATATCCTATGCTTAAATATTAAGGTTTTTTAGAAAAACTTCATCCATTCCCTTATTTTAAGCTTTCTAAAGGGGCTTTTTCAACAACTTTTAGCACAACATCTAAAACCTTAATATATAAGGAAATTATATAAATAAAATATGTATCAGAAGAATGGGATAGTTATACTAACGCCAAGCGAATATGAAAAATTGAGAAGTGCAATGAAGGTTAGGCATAGAGTATTAAGTGATGCTTTGCTTTATACAGGTATGAGGTATACAGAGATGCAGAAATTTGCCTTGAATCCTCACTGGTATGAAAGCGAAAAGAAAATTATTCACTTACCACGGATAGCAGACAGAAAGAGAAAGAGAGTAACACCTGATAGGTATATCTATCTCACAAGGCTTGGTAAGGTTGCAATTGATAGGCTATTTGAAGACGGACACAAATATCCTTCATATGTAGCATTTGATGGGATGCTAAAGACGGCAATAAAAAGGAGTGGACTGAAAGTGCCAGAAGATGCAACAATATCAGTAAAAACATTCAGGAAGACCTACGAGTCATGGTTAGTAGTAACTTATCCTGAGAGTATCCCTCTAATTGCTATGTGCCAAGGTCATAGTGAGCCAACAGCTATGAAGTACTATTTGAATATCCCATTTGATAGAGACGAGAAGAAGGAAATAAGAGAACATCTTGTGGGGTGGATAGTGGAATGAGTTTCAATTATGAACGTTTAATGTTTTTAACAAAATATGTGCCACACGGACTAATGGCTTCTAACAAAAAGAAAGAAGAAGTTAATAACGAGACACGAGTGCAAATACTGAAAAAATGGGATTATAGATGTTATCTATGTAATCGTGAGAAGCATTGCATAATTCATCATCGTATACCTAACGGTGATGCAAGCGATGAGAACCTCTATCCTTTATGTGAGCAGTGTCATAAGCTCGTGCATACAATTTTATGGTTGGATGGTAAATGGATGTTTCAAGGTTATAGGAGATGACAAAAATGGAAGTTGAGATAAAAGAATTTATTAAACATCACTACAAAAAATTACAATTTGGAAATGAACAGATAGATTATATAGAAGAAGAGCATGATTTTAAAAATAACAACAAACATAGAGGAGCAACTATTGATTTTTTATGTAGAACTACCAATGAAAAATATATATTAATTGAGTGCAAAGGCGAAGTTGATGAAAAAAGTATTGGTCAGTTACTTAAATATAGAGTGTATGCTAAGAACGAATTAAAAGTAAAAGATAATGACATACTACTGATACTATTAGGTTATAGCTTCCATAGTGATTTCTTTACTGCATATTCGTTAATAGAAAATTTGAATTTATTTAAGCCCTTTCAGTATATCTGTTATTGGTCATTTAGAGGAGATAAAAAGTTTTATCATGTTTTTTCTCTTCCTGATAAGAGAGAATATCAAATAATAACAGAAGTTGTAAAATCTCATCAACAAGTCAAGCGAGAATTAATTGAAGCAATTATGAGGAAGAGATGGGAACTAATAACATCAGGTGATTTGTTTATAACTCCAACAAAAGACGAAATTCAAAGACTTATGGATATGACATTTAGTAATACAAAGAATGTCTACTATAAGTGAACTAAGGATATACTAATCTTTTTAGCTCATTATTATAAGAGCAAAAATGAAAAATGAAACAAAAAGCGAGGCGACATAGTAGAGCATTTTTTGAGAAGTTAGTGCGTAACGAGTTGCACGATCTACCGGAATCGGTACAGCAAGAGACAATAGACAAACTCGTGCAGTACGATTGTCCTGTACTAACCGCACAAAAAACCCGGGATGTGCTCAATAAGATAAAATCACAATTCAATGAAGCGAATATCACCCCAAGCGAAAGCATCGGTATCGTAGCAGCGCAATCACTTGGCGAGAGCAGTACCCAGCTCGTTTTGAGAACATTCCATTACGCGGGTGTGGCATCTGAGTATATGCGTGGCGGGCTCGCGCGTGTGCAGGAGATAATAAACGCAGTAAGGCATATCAAAAACCCGTCAATGCGTATAGTGATAAAACATAAGCGTGCAGAAAAAAGAATAATCGAGCAAATAAAGAGTTTGAGGGGTGTTTCGTCACTAACAATAACACAAGAAGATGGTAAGACTGTCATATACACACGCGGTAGTAATTTGAGAGATGCGATGGAGATAGAAGGTATAAGTGTAATAACAAACAACATAAGAGAAATAGAGGATGTGTTGGGTATAGAGGCGGCACGTGCGGCGATAATAAACGAGCTCTATGGCGTTTATAACTCATCAGGGTTGGATGTTGATATTAGGCATATTATCTTGATAGCGGATATGATGACCGTGAACGGCTATGTGGAGCCTCTGAATCGTGTGGGTGCGATGCGTCATAAGAAGTCAATCATAGCGAAGATGGCGTTTGAAGCGCCCATATCTAATCTATATACTGCGGCGGCGACTGGTGCTATTGACAGTTTGGAAGGCATAACCGAAAATATCATTGTCGGTAAACCCATTAATCGCGGTACTGGCAGTTCCTTGATAGTTTTAGAGTACAAAGACAATAAATAATGTTTTTATATATGCGTTCTAAATATTAATAGAAGAGAAATGATAGAAAAGATATTTGGCACAAAGACACATATTAAGGTTGTTTTATTTCTACATAAGATTTCAGCAACGCGTAACCGCACAACAATAAAGGAGCTACATGAGCGGTTGCATATCTCCCGTCCTTCAATAATAAAGGTGATTAATGATTTGAAGCGTGCGCATATAGTTGTTGTGATGGGCACGACGAAGGCGCGCTATATCTTGATAGCGAACACGCCACAGCGCAGGGCGTTATGGCGTTTCATTAACGATTTTGAGAAAAGTTTTTATCAATTACGGTAATTATGTGTTTTGTTTTGTGTTTTAAAGTATTTTTAAGTTAGTTTTATCATCATTCATAAACTTTTCTTTACGAATCATGGGGTTTTAAATAGCGACTTTTGCAATGTAGGTTTGGTGAGGGCAGATGGGGTAAACATCTGCCTGACCGCGCATAAGCGCGGGGCATGTTTATGCTTATGGTTTTAGGGGAGAGGCTTCCTGCGCCCCTGCTCGAACCCGGAGCGAAAAATAAAGGAGGGAGACAGAGTTGCGAATGAGAGTAGTGTTCGGTGTATATTGTGGGAAATAAAAAAACAAAAACAGGATAGTGATCCCCATTTAGGGTGAAGTCCTATTTTCTTAATTTTTTGGAGGAGCTGGTGGCGGGCACCCCTGAACCCGGACTGGGGCGCAAGTCCGGGGTTTGTAGGCTTATCTGGTGTGTTGCGCCAGCACACCAGAGGCTGAAAGGTAGGGGCTGGCTACCCCTGCTGAGGGTGCAAGGGTTCGACTCCCTTCTCCTTCGTGCTTTTGTGTGGAAGCACAAGAGCGAGGAGGTATAAAAATGGAAGAAAGCAAAGAAGTGGCGGAAGTCACAAATTTAAGAAGAGTCTTGGAATATATCCAAGAACGCGAGGGGAGTGCGGTTATGAAGACAGAGATTATAACATTGTTCAAAGACATGCGGAGGCTGAGCATGGGAAAGGCAGTGTAATAGAGAAGGTTGTGGGAAATTGGAGTTATCCATACACTGTGTAGGAGTGAGGAAGGAAATGGAAGTAACCAATATAGAAGACCTTTACAGTACGGTACGACCTCCGACTGAGTACGAAAAGGGATATATCGCCGGTAGGCATTACGAGAAAGTTCAAGGAAATTTTGTCGATGCTGAGCCGCTGCTTGGCGAGCTGCGAGGGAGAGTGCGATTCTCTCTTGAGGAGGAAGTGGCAGATATGGTGACGCCAACGAAGATAAAGATCGGGTTCAGAGGAGCATACCGAAATGCACAGAGGATACTCGCATCCACAGTGCTTGAAGCAAAGCTCAGAAATGAGTTTGAAAGCATAAAGGGGAGTAAGATATCAAAGGTGAATCTTATTGGAGATCAGCTAATTGCAGATTTTACGGTTGAATTTAAGCGGAGAACAATCATTCCATTCTTTCCACGAGCACAAGAGCAAGCAGACATTGCTTATCAACGCACTGATAAACTGTCATACGAAGAAGCGGTTTTCTACCTTCTCACTGTAGACAGTCACCTTATAGGGCATCAAGCGAATGGATATTTCGGGCGATTTCATGAATTTTTCTTTAAATTCCTTGAGTATAAACAAGTAGAGATATTTGAGCGGCCCCAGATAGTCGTGGAATTCATTAACGACGAAAGGATCGAAGATATAACGATAATTAGGAAAGTTGGAAAAGGACAGTTCAGAGAAGTGCGGCATCATTATGAGCGTGTCGATCCTGCAGTTCGGAAAAGAATTTACGACGAGGAAGTTGACGAGGTGCAAGACAAGTTGTACTATCTCACACACGTAAAGGATCACATATATCGGCTAACGAGCATGGGAAGTTTTAATTCTCTGCTCGTTTGGGTGACTGATGGAGATTAGAAGAATCGAAGGTTGAGAAGAAAAATGAAAGGAAAATAGTGCCTAAGCGTCTCATTTTATGAGACTCTTCTTTATTTTTGAAGGAGCTGTGGTCAGGCACATCTCCATGTATCCCATGGCTTTCTTTCCTCCCCTTAGATTTTTATGCTATATGGAGATGTGCAAGGGTTCGACTCCCTTCTCCTTCATCCTCTTAGGAGGGATAGAAATGGTGGACATGAGTCGTGTATTTGAACAGGCTTGGGCGGAAGAGCCTGAGCCTGTGTGTCGTGTCGTAAGCGAAGAACTGCGAGAGCAAGAAGAGAAGCGTGAGAAGAAGCTTCTCTTCTTAGGGAAGAAAGAGGTTGTTTCGAATCGTAGTGTAGTGTATCGTAATGGAGAGTTTTTTATAGAGGCTAATGGGTCTTCGTTTGTGATAAGACCCAGATGGGAAAAGGAATATCTAAGAATCAGGGGAAAGAGAAATAAGAAATATACGAAGTTTACGAGAGCACCATGCTCGATAGTGATACCAATGCCAGTTGTAAGAGAAAATCCGATGCTATGGTTTGAGCAGAATTACTTAAGTAATGTAAAGAGAAATCAGCAAGGGGCTTTCATAAAGAAAATCTGGGAGCATAGGTATGAATTCATGCCTGTAATGATGATGGGGTGATAAAAATGAACAAGAGAAAGGAGCTTCGGGTTTTTGTTAACTCTGAACAAGTCAGCCGCTGGATTTTTTTAGAGCGGCTGGGACTTTGTTTCAGAATCACACCAAACAATGGTGGCTGGCAAAATGTAGAGTATAGCAGAGCCCTTGAAATATGTAAGCGTATAGTCTCAAGGGCTGATGGTGAAAAGGTTAGAGTAAGCGGTTCAATTGTTGATGAATTACAGCGAGAAGAAATGGTTAGTAAATTGTTCAGTGAAGGAAAGCTTGTTTTGGGAGGTGTTCAGTAAATGAATATAGAAAAAGTAATAGAAGCAATAAAAGAGTATATTCTTGCAGAGCCAAAGTACAATAATATCGAGCTACAGACAAAGATATTACAACAGAAAGGATACAAAGGAGTTTCGTATGTTACTAAGGCAAACAAGATAGTATCAGTTCTTGAAGATGGAACGGTAAAAGTTTTTAGTCCGCAGGGTCAGCTAATGGAAAATTATCCGCAGTTGTTGGGTGAAGGGCAATGAACGCAGGAACAGCAGAAATCCTCGTAAAGTGCGATTTTAATGGTGAAAAAGTGATAGAGAATCTCCGTAGGGAATGTAAGAGAGTGCTAAGATTTTTAGAAGATGAAAAGGCTTATCAGAATATTAGGAGTGGGTGGTTTGGCGCTTATGGTGCAGCGTCCCTTCATGATTTGAGATATGCAATTGAAGCAGTAATTGCCGTTCACACAAAAGATAGAAAAGACTTGGATGAAGCGTGCAAAGCAATAGAATTCAAAGAAAATGCAATGGCTTTATATACAGCTATTAAAGCAGCGTCATTAGTTGAGGAGCAGTAATATGAACCTAAAAGATTTTTCAGTAATTCAGCAAGTGATAATCAATGAAGAACTAAATCGGTTATGGAATGATAACCGGTTTACGAGAGAAATGTTAGAGTTTTTAGCGAGCGAAATTCTTAAAAAAATACGAGGATAGTATGCGAATAGACGGGCTATTAGGCTTACTTCTCCCACCAGTTACAGGAATTGCAATATATGTTTTAACAATACCGCGAACATTGGATACGCTACTGGTGGCAATATTTTGGACACTTTTTTGGTGGTTTGTGTTAGCAATAGGTTTTGCTTTAGAGGATTTACCATAAAAAAGGAGGTAAAAAAATGGAAAAAGTCGTAAGGTTAAGTAACGGAGTGCGAGTGATCAACTGCACTCCACACGAGTTGAAATTTGAGGACGGCACAATAGCGATGCCGTCTGGCTATCTCCTCCAAGCGCAAATGGAGGAAAAGCGAGTATCAGATTTCGTTTACGAGGTTAGAGTGCTACCAACGCCCGAAGGCGAACAGGAACTGCAAGAGATTGAACAAAAATACGGTAAGGATGTTTTTATCATTGGAAGTGCAATAAGTGCACAAGCGTATCCAAGAAGGGTTAAGATGGTCGTTCTAACGAAGAACAGAGCGAAAGTTTCAGAAAAGATTTGTAGGATAGACAAATTTTCTGTCTATCCTAACAAGATGTGACGGAGAAAATGAAAAGAAAAATAGAAGAAAAAAGGATACAGGGAATAACAGCAACAACAGAAAAGATAATCGTGCGGGTACACGAAAAGGGCGTGGAGATAGACGATAAAGTAGATGACGACAGCGTGGGTTTTTTGTACTTATATTGGAAGGAATGGGAAGAAGTGGAGAAATTCGTAAAGGAGGTGAAGAATAAAAATGAAAAATAATGGGTGGCATGGTGAATGGCGTTTAAAAGACGAAATTCTTGAAGTTTCAGTATTTCATTGTGATGTAAAAGCAAAATTAATTCCTCCTGATCCTGATGATGAGGAACAGGAAGGAATATTTGTTTGTCCAGTTTGTGGTGCAACAATTTCAGCCGATTTTCTTTGTAATACTGGTAAAGCATCATTTATAGGTTGTGAAATAAAATGAGTGTGAGAATAGACTTACATAAGTTTTTAGGTATAGAAGGCAATGAGCCAAAGTTAATGCGTGATTTGTTATGTGAGATGGAACAAAAAGGTGATGTTAAATGAGCAAAGAAAAAGTAATGAAAGGTAGATGGGGAGAAGAGATAAAAGTAACAGTATATGACGAAGGTGTGGTCATAAACAACAATGGCATGTGGATTTATCTATATTGGGAAGACTGGAGAAAAGTAAAAGATTTTATAGAAGATATGAGAAAAAAGTAAAAATGAAAAGAGGAGAATTTCTTTGTCTTTTCATGTGGATTATGGGCTTAATAGTTGTTTTTTCAGCAATTCTGAGTATCTCTGTTCTGGAAACGAGCACTGATATAAAATTATTAGTTTTACTAAATATAGCAACCATCCTCTTTGTATTGATGCATTCAGTGCAAGTATTAGTGCAGGTATCGGAAAGTAAAGAAGATTAAAAATTCATTTTTTATTTTTTAGCAAAATTAGGAGGAAAAACGAAATGAATGAAAAAGAGCAAAAAGAGTGGTTAGCAAAAATTTTATGTATCGTAGAGGAACTAAAAACTATAGTAGTAAGGGCGCAGGAAGATGCTCTTGATGAGCTTAATGAAATAGAAGAGGAATGCAACAAGCTACTTAAAAGATTATGAGATTTTCATTTAAGGATGTACTAAAAATGCAATTAAATAAATTAAAAAAGCTTATGGGAACTTTCAGAAACAACGATGATAATATAATAATTTTATTTATATTATGTGCATCAGCAGTGGCAGCAATAGGTATTTTCCCTCCTTTTTTAATTATAGTTATTTTCTTATATGAAGTACTAAATTACATAGAGGAATTATGAGCTAAAATAATAGGAGGTGATAAAGATGCGTTATAACAAAACAATGGAGAGATGGAAAGCATTTGGTGAGTTATGCGTGGAGATTGCGCAAAGAATGAGAAGACCACTTATATTTTATGCTTTATTTTTATATGTCTTAATGATGGCATATGGTTTTGTAATACTACATTGTTCATCTCTAATTCTCTCTAAATTAGAGCGCGATATAGAAATATTGGCATTGATGAGCATGACAAATATCATTTTTGTAATGATGCTCTCAATGCAAGTGATGATAGTTATATTTTTACTAATAACGAAAAGTGAAAAAGAGAAGAGATAGTTTGATTGGTGGGATAGGTTAGTAGCTTAGATTTGAAAATGGAAGAAAATTTAAAATTAGTAATAGTATTAGTATTTGCGGCGGTGGTTGTTTATTGTGGTGCTTTTATCTATGATATCTATTACAAACCCAAACCTATTATTGAGGAAAGAACAATTATCGTTGCTGATAAAACAGCGGAGCTCGTTCCAGTAGGTGTTAGTTGGACATTAGATTTCCGTATTATTGGTGATGATGGTGTTGTCTATCATACGGAAGTGGAAATATTCAGTTATATGAAAGTTGGTAAGAAGTATAATATCCTAGCGGAAAAGATTCCCAGTAGCTATGGAGAATATTGGAGAATTAAAGCAGTGAGAGAAGACAAATCACAAACTAAAGGAGGTACATAAAATGAAAAACAAAAATGGTACGGCTATATTTTTAGGTATTATAGTGTTTTTCTTGATATTTGCTTATAAACTCGTGCTTCATTTTATTTCAGATATACAGCATGAAATAGATTCAGGTATGTATACAGGGCAAGCAGTAAAAGCTTTGTTTTTAGCGCAAGGCTCAGCAGTTTGTATTTTTGTATCTGTGGCTTTAATGTTAGCCGGTGTCATTTACTTATACTTTTTATTAACTGAAATTTAAAGGATACAAGACAAGGATGTATATGAGGTGATATAAAATGGATAAAAAAGTAAGCAAGTCCTATAATAGAAGAGATACAATATGCGCATTTACTGCATCAGTGCTCTTATCGGTTATTTTTGGTATTATACTGATTGACCCAACACTTCAAAAAACTCATGAGTTTTTGCGTTATGCTAACACAGAAACAGTGATTACTTCTATCTTCAATTTTATTTCAAATACACCACCATTATTTTTAGTGATTTTAGCAATTGTGTTGATACTCGATATATGTATTATTTATATTACATATCAGATAGACAAATATGGCTTCTAAAAAGCTAATCTTTAAAGCAAAAAATAATGTGATACAAAATGAATAACGAATTTATATTATTAGTAGTGGTTGTATCTTTTGGAGTACTTGGCTTATTTTATATAGACACTCATGTCATGGCTCCAGAGAAAAGAAGCATCGTTGTTATTAATAAAACCACAGAAATTACTCCGTATGGAACAGAGTATCTTATCCTTGGAGATGATGGTATTGTCTATCGCACAAGAGATTGGAAAATATATCACAGCATGGAAATTGATAAAAAGTATATTATTAGTGTAAAACCCAGTCTTTCTCATGAAAAATATTGGATTGAAAAGGTTAGGGGGGTGCTATGAATGGATTCAGATAATATAACTATTATATTTGCAGTGTATTTTATAGTTTTCTTCGCTTTGATGTATGGTGTAGTGTCAGGTTTTGTTTCAGATATACAACATGAAATAGATTCGGGTATGCATACTGAAGATGAAATAAGAGGATTAGTTTTTGCGCAAGGTGCAGCAATTTGGGTCTATGCTTTTGCTATTATAGTGACATTCTTTGTTTTTCTCTATATGTTTACCCATTGATATGTTTTTTTTATGCTAAAATGAATCAAAAACCAATTTGTATCTTCATAGGGCGGAAAGCGAAGCCAGCATATATAATGGCGATAAACTACGAGCTACGGATAAAAAAGAACAATTCAGTCCGAATCTGTGCAGCTGGTAAAAAGCGTTTAACGCTTTTGAACATTCTCTACGATATGCGCAATGTCGTTGATGTGTTATCGTGGTCGCAGCAGATGACCGAAGTTGGTGGATTGGAGCTCTGTGTTCATGTAGCTTTGAAGGATAAAAATGCAACAAATAAAACAGCCACATGAGTTGGGTTTGAGTTACGAGTCGTATAGACCCGGTCAGAAAGAAATAATCCAGCGTATAATTGATAGTGAAAAGCATTACATAATATTAGAAGCGCCAACAGGTGCTGGCAAGAGCTTGATAGCGTTCTCAGTAATAAAAAACATGGATGCTACGGGCATAATACTGATAAAAACCAAACAATTGCAAGACCAGTATAGCAAGAGCTTTGGTAATAATGTATTAGTCCTAAAAGGCAAAAACAACTATCCATGTGCTTTGAATCCACGAGTAACACGAGAAGATTGCGTTTTTGAATTCCTAAAAGATAAGAAAATAACCGAATGTCCGAAATTCAATAGCTGTAAATATGAGCAAATCAAACGCGAAGCTTTGCGTTTACAAAAGATAGTGGTGACAAACTATGCCTATTTTTTGTCACAAAGGTTTCTAAAAATCCCTGATGTGCTCGTTTTGGATGAGTGTCATTCAGCCGAGCAGGAGATAATCAAACATGCGAAGATTTCGATACCATACAGGTTCATAACCAGCGAAGCACGCGCATTATTTGAAAATGAAGACTATGAAGCGTTTTTCACTAAAGTAAATAACAAAGTCGAAGAAGAAACAAAAGAATATTATAATCAACTCAAATACTATGAACAATTTGATAATACAAACGAGTATATATTGAAACTCCAACGCAAAATCCGAACACTTATGACATTATACGAAAATATCAAGTTTCTAAAAACAACTTTCAGCCAAGATAAATGGTATGTGTCATCTGATACCAAATATCTCAGGTTTGAGCCATATTTCGGTACATGGTTTTTTAATGTATTCTATCAAGCGAAACAAAAGGTAATATTGATGTCAGCAACGCCACCAAGTGTTGAAGTAGCAGAAAGCTTGTTTGGCATCCCTAAAGATGAAATAGAGTATTTGAAGATGCCGAGCACATTTTCACCGGCTATAAGACCGATAAAGCTCGTTCTAACAACCAATCTCGGTCATAAACATCTCGCTAAAGCGCTACCCAAAGTCATAGCAGTGATAGACCGTATAATAGCTGAACGTCATAGCACAGAAAAAGGATTATTACATTGCAAAAACTATAATGTAGCACGCTATATTCTATCACATTCAGCGTTAAGCGAGTACATGATGCTACATGACAGTACGAACCGAGCAGAAACGCTTGATAAGTTCAAAAACGCAGAACCACCAGCGATTCTGCTTTCGCCATCGTTCCAGGAAGGTGTGGACTTGCCGTATGATGAGTGCAGGTTTCAGATGCTCGTGGGGCTGCAATTTCCGAGTCTTGCTGATAAAATAGTGCAACACCGTAAAACTGTCAATCCAATCGCATATAACTGGGAAGTCGCACGTAGCATCGTTCAGGCATACGGTCGTGGCGTGCGTGCACAAGACGATTACTGTGTTTTTTATATTTTAGATACTAACTTTGTCTGGTTCTTTAATCAGAACAAAGCTTTTTTTACTGACTATTTTAAGGAGGGGTTGAGTGGTAAGAAATGAATGAGATAGAAGATAAGGAAATAGATAAGCTTTATGTTGAGATAGAACAGCGAATAAACGAAATAAATCACGAGCGTGAAACTGATAAAGAGCTACAAAAACTGAAGCATTTAGCAGAAATAATAGACAAAAAAATATCAGCTAAAGAATCAGCCTATGAAGCAAAACTAAAGCCATTAGAAGAACAGCGTGAGGCGATAATATCACAGCTAAAAACAATGTATAGAGGTCGTGGTACGGAACATTATGGCGTTTTGGTTCTCCATTTCAGAAAATCTCGTAGCTTGAGGATAGCAGATAAAGAAGTGCTTATAAGGGATTTGCATAGGATAAACAAGCTCAGTCAGTGTGTGAAGTCGTTTGATAACAGAGAGTTACGGAAATTAGCAGATGCTAATGTAATATCTGGGATAGAATTTGAAGAAAGAATAAATCTTAATGTGGATGTGAATAGAAATGAGTAGAGTATATTTGAAAGCTTCAGTACTAGCTGGTACTTCTCTTGAAGAAGCGATAAGAGATGCAAAAAAGATAGCAGAAAAGACAGGTACAGGAATTGAATTTGGGTTCAATGGTGTTTTAATGCTTATAGATTCGTCATCAGATATACAAAAGGAAATAGAAGATTACAAATTTGAGATTAAAAGAATGCGAAATATAGAGGTGACAAAAAATGAATAATAGTGATGAAGAGAAATGGATAGAGGAACGTCTCAAAAAGTTAAGTGAACGCACAAAAACCTCAGTTGAGGAGCTCCGTAACGCTTTTGATAGTATTGTTGAGATATACAAAAACGATCCGCAACTACAAAAACCATCCGATCTATATAAATACGCATTAGAGGTCTTAATCAGCCGTACAGTCTTTAAGCCGTCACTAACAACCTATAAGCTGGTTCTATTCGGCGATACAGGTAAGCTGATAACGCGTTCAAACCGTGCCATGCGTATGGTCTTTGGCTATGGCAACATAGATGGTAAGAACATGGTTGTTAAACTCATATTCCGTGAGGACATGGTAGATACAGAGCTTGATATGATGCGTATATACGAATGTAGCCTCTCACAGAGCACCAAAGATAGCCGTATAATGTTTGTTACCAAAGATTCGACGTTTGCTTTGAAACAGCCATTAATGCCAGAACAGCAGCGGTCTTTGCTCGCAAAAATGGGATTCGATATAATAACGAGTGCAACAGCGAGAACGAACATAAGCGCAGTAGATGGCAACGGGCGCACAGATGCGTTCGATATGAAAATCTTTGAAGGGACAATCAACCAAGTGAGGAGCGGGATGCGTTCAAACGGCACTCAGTGGACGGTATACGACATAGTTGATAGCGAAATAAGCGAAGCAACAATCATAGAACCGCTAACGGTCTGGGTGCCACAGCCGTTTGCAGAGTATAGTGAAGGCGATAGGGTTTGCTGTGTAGGCACAACAAAACTCATGAAACGTCAGGATCAAGGCGAATATGTTGTTATGAACGCTGTTTCTGTAATACCAATAGTTGTAATGCATGAGGAGTAAAAAATGTCAGATATTCATTTTGAGTTAAAAAATAGCGATTTGCTTCATTGGTTAGGCACAGTAGCGTCATTAGGTGAACTCCAAAAATCAAAATTGCAAATAAGCTCACGAGGTGTTATTATAGAGGCAATAAACATAGCGAACACCATATACTTCAATGCCGAACTATCACGTGATATTTTTGTCCAGTATGACGAGCAAATAACAGAAAATATACAGCTAAATCTGAGTTCAGAGAATATCTCAAACATATTCACCTTCATTAGAGGTACACCACACACAAATAACGTGAAGCTTTCACTAAATACAGAGACAAAAAAGCTACATATAGATACAAACAACATATCGTACAATACTACGCTCCCGTCAATGTCTGTATCAAACTATCCAGAGCTGAAATTAGAGCCGGAATGTACAGTGATTGTTCCATTAAAGGACATACTTCGTATAGCGAAGGTAGCACACACGTTTTTTAATAGCGAGTTTCTCGATTTCTATACTAACAAAGAAGCGATGGTGATAGAGACAAAACATAGCTATTCAGACGAGAAAGCGGTTTTGAGGCTCGAACGCGCAGATACAGGCTATTTCGATATAGACAATGAAAAACATGAGACTATACGTGGTAGGTATACAGGTGATTACGTGTTTGATATCCTTCGTGGGTGTGCTTTGGCAGGCGCTGAAAATATAACAATTCAGTATAGCTATGATAATCTGATAAAGTTCAGTGCAGAGCTTGAAGATGGGTTATTCAAGTTTTACTATGTTTTAGCACCGTGTGCATTTGATGACTGAGCATCAATTTTTTATTTTTTTATTTTTTGTATGGGCTCATAGCTCAGCAAGGTAGAGCGGCGGGCTTTTAACACGTTGGTCATGGGTTCAAATCTCGTCGAGCCCATAAAAAAGGAGGTAAAAATGAGAAAAATTTCTAAAAAACTGTTTTGTATTGGATTTGTTTTAGGTCTTATAGCTGGCACAGTATATTTTACAACAAGTGCTTCTTTCATGACAAAGGACATAGAGCCATTACCAGAAATAAATCCCACCCCAGTCATCATCAATACATCAACTATTGGAAAAGAGTTTATATTGATGTGGTCTATTACTATTGGTGCCATAATCCTTGTAATGGGTATTTTAGGTTTTTTAGTATTTTATGCATTAATAAAAGTGAAGAAAAATGAATGAAGTAGAGGATTTATTAAAAACAGAAAATAGTGATGATGCGGACATAGAGGCGATTTTAGATAGCGAATTTGAAGTAGAGGGAGAACCAGCAAAAGAGCGACCAGCTGAGACCGAAGCGCAGGATATAGTAGAGGAGGAGATAGATGAGGACGAAATAGCTGAGATATTAGGTGGTGATACTGGTGAAGAACCTTCTAAAAAAGAGCAGCCTCAGCCTAAACAACCAAAGAAAGAACCAGTAAAAAAGAAGCAACCCCCTAAGCAACCACAGCAACAAAAAAAGAAATATCAAGAACCAGACAAAATCTTGATATATTCAGAACCAAAAGTAGGGAAGACACATGCAATAGCATCATTAATGGAAAAAGCGCTTAATGAGAATCCTGATACACGGTTTTTTGTAATAGTAACAGATGCGGGTTTCTGGAAGACAGTGTTGCGATATTGGCGAATACGAAAACTCGACGAAGAGAAGCTATATAACCAAGTTTCATATTATTCAGTTGTTGACATAAACGAAGTCTTTGATATATTACGTCAAATCCGTGCAGAGGCTCGTCCAAACGATTGGCTTATCATAGATGTTCTCAGTGATTTCTGGGATAGGGCACAGGATAAGTTCATTGAGTCGTGTACTCAAGATGGCAATGTTGTAGATTTAATAGTTGAAGCAGCTAACGACCCATCGCGGTTCGGTACTTTAACGGGTTTACAATGGGGCTACTGTAAACGAGTAGATAATACAATATCTTATTATGCAGTGATAAATCCACCATGCAATATTATAGCAACTGCATCAGCAAAGGAACTTGGCGGTATAGAAGAAGCATTGGGAGGCGAAGAGAAGGTAGAGAAGTCAATAGGTTCGATGTACAGCTCATTTAAAGTGGTGGGCTACAGACCAGAGGGTCAGAAAAGACTATCATACAAATTCGATGAGATAGTTTTTCTTGGTAAAGACAAGTCAGGCAAACACTATTTTATGATTGTGGGCTCACGCGATATAGACACGGATTATAAGCGCATCCCATACGGCTTTTCATTCTGGGAAACATACATAGGCTATAAACGTCAGAAGATGCAGTTGTGATGGATGTTATAGATGTTTTGTTTCGGCATTTCCCGCGTGTTGTTGGATTCCGTCCAGCAACACGCGAATTTTTCAAACGAAAAGAAGTAGCAACGAAATCAGAGTTCTTAAAGCTCATAAATCGTTATAGTGGGACATACGAGATTTTTACTTCAATTTACGATAACGATAAGACAATAGACAAAATCTTTATTGACATAGACAGCTATGATACACTTAATAGAGCATTAAGTATCGCAAAACGTCTCTATGAAAAACTAACAGTTAGCATGAATTTGCCAGTAATTCCAGTTTTTTCGGGCATGAAAGGCTTTCATTTACATGTTTTATTGAAGCCTTGTCAATACGAACATGCAAGTGACTTGTTGACGAATGCAACATTACAATTAGTAACGGAAAAGACAGACGAAGAAGGCATAGGGCAAGTCATAGAGTGTGTTGATCAGCGTTTCATAGGTGCTATCAATTCTTTATGCCGTGTGCCCAATACCGAACGTGTAGGTCTTAATGCTTACTGTGTGCCATTACCGCAGAACTTCCTTGATTTGAGTTTGAAAGAAATAATCAAGTTAAGCAAATCAAAGCAGACATTTGAATATGATTTCAGTGGCTATAAATTTTGCTACCTAACAGAACTAATCAACGATCAAGATATTGTTTCTGACATAGACAGAGCCTATGATGCGATAGAGTTTAATAAAATTGGTTTTGATAGAATCAATTTCTTTCCTAAAAGTGGTGATGTGAAGCGTTATCTCAAGCCGATATTACCACCATGTTTGTTTAATGAAATAATCAAGCCAGAGCCGTCACATGCGATCCGAGTAGCAACAACAGCATTTTTGTTGATATTCTTAGAGCCCAAGCAAGTCGAGAATATCTTTTCACGACTGGGCTGGATAGATTATAACCAACGAATGACGCATTATCAGGTACAGAACATAAGCCAGCGTGCTATCCGTCCGTTCTCATGCAAGAAACTAAGTTTTTTAACAGCTTCTAAGTATTGTAATAAATGTAATTTTAAGAGGTGATAAAAAATGAAGTTAAGGAATATTTTAATCTGTTGTTGTATATGTCAGTTATTTTTTATTTCAGTAACATCTGGAGCTTATATAGAGACAACAAATTTTGCAGATGGATTTGGTTTTGATGATGTAATTCAAACTTGTAATAACTCAGAAAAAGTAGTATTATTGAATATTACTAATCCACAAAGACCCATCAATGCTTTTATTTGTAATATCCTATATAACACCAGCATTATAGAAATAGTAAATATATCACATAGCGAGTTAACCCAAAATTAGTCTTTTTGTTATTTGAACTATTATTGGGGCACGCGTGTTGCGGCGGTTTATGATGTTACCAATCGAATTGAAAGTAATGGTTCAATTGCTCAGATTACTTTTCAAATAAAGGATATAGGTCAGACCAGTCTTAATATTTCTGATATTCAGTTATCAGATCAGTACTATAATGTTGGAACAGCACAAGCATATAATACCACATTAATAATTTGGCAAAGAGGTGATCTCAACGATAATGGCGATATAGCTGACATCGGTGATGTGGGACTTATGTGGTTAGCATTCTTGGGTTTGAGACCAACAGATTGTCGCTATGATTTAAATAATGATGGCAAAGAGGCAAGTATAAGTGATGTGCGATTGATATGGCAAATGTGGCAAAATAAAAATGGTAATAATAGTAGATGATCGCGAGCCGTCCGATATTTTAGATTCAATAAAAAACTCAGTGACTTACGAACGTAAACGACTCGCAATAGGCGATTACATTGTAAATAATACTTTAATAATCGAACGCAAAACAGCGCCAGATTTTATCAGTTCCATGTTATCAGGTCATCTGAGATCACAGGTGTATAGACTAACAAAAGTATCATCGAGTCCGATACTGGCAATAATAGGCAATATCTATATAGAAGCGCAAGGTCGTATCAATCGCAAAGCATTGATAGCGTTTTGGGCATCGTTGTCGTGTAGGCATAATCCTGAAGGTGCACATGGGCGTGTTTCGTTTATGTTTTTTGAAACTAACTACGATTTCGCATTATATCTCAAATACCTTGACGAAAAAACTGCTGAAAGTACCATTTTTATCAATCCTGTGATTTATGAGGTCAGTGATTCAGACCTTAGAGCATTGAGAACAGCGATATTGGCGTCAATACCGGGCATAGGTGAGGAGTTAGCGAAGCGGTTATTAGCCCGGTTCGGTAACCTTAAAGCTATTGCGAGCGCTGCTGATGAGCAACTTCTGAATGTAAGAGGCATAAGTAAGAAGAAAGCAGAGATTATTCATAAGGTGCTAAGTGAAGGAAAGCGCGATAGCAGTAGTAAATCGCTTTTTGCATACATACACTGAATATATACCGCGGACGATGGAATGATTGATAGAGGCAGAGAAAGGAGGTGAAGGAAGATGAATAAATTGTGTGTAGATGATGTAGTTGAACTTAAGGACGGAAGGGTAGTTAGGATTATGGAAGTGAGAGACAGAAGTTATATGTTTCCTGTGTGGTTTGTAGATACTGAAACAGGAGTAGCGGATGGATGTAAATTCGAGGATATAAAGAGAAAGGTGAGAGAAGATGAATAGATATAGAGAATATAGCGACAAAGCACTGGTGGTAATTTATATCTTCAATTATCCCGCCGAGCATCATGAAGAAACTAAAGAGTTGTGGGAAGAATTAGAATGGAGAGGTTTGATAGAATGGGCAGAGCAAACATACGGTGAACTTCTCAAGCTTTTTAATGAAAAGTGGGAGAAATGGGAGAAAGAGATTGAAGGAGGATGTGAAGAAATACGAAAAAAGGTAATAATAAGGAGAACATGTAATTTTGGAGACCCTGATTATCCATACAAAGTAGACGAAGGTATCAGTCATGACGGAAAGAAAGAGGTAATCTCCCAGCTTTTTACTGGCGAGTGTGAAGTGCTGGATCAGTAGATTGTGCAAAGCATTATGACTTTGATTTTTATTTTTTATATATTTTTTAGATATTTGTTCAGCAAGATAACAATTATATGAAGAAAAATAATTTAAAAGCAATAAATTACGAATTACAGTTTATATTACCAGTAGCAATAAACGACAAGTTGCTTTATGTTTATATATTTTTAGAAAATAATCCCTCAAAAAGGAGTAAATAAACATGAGCTTGGTAGAGAAATATCGTCCCAAGAGCCTTGATGAAATAATAGGTCAAGACCAGCTAAAGACAAAAATCCGTAATATTTTAGTTAAGGATTATTTGCCCCATCTCATGTTCGTGGGCGACCCTGGTGTGGGCAAAACGAGCCTTGCGCACATAATAGCGCAAGAAAAGCATTACTATTTGATAGAGATGAACGCATCTGACGAGCGTGGTATAGATGTTGTTCGTCATGAGATAAAGCAATATGCACGTACAAAGACCATAGGCGATTATAAGGGCAAGATAATCTTGCTGGACGAGGCAGATAACTTAACAGCAGATGCTATGGACGCTTTGAGACGTACAATGGAACGCTATGAGCATATCACAACTTTTATTTTTACTGTTAATCGTCCCGAACGTGTAATAGACCCCATAAAGAGCCGTTGCGCGATTTTTTATTTCAAACGACTAACTGATGCTGACGTTTTGAAACGCATCTTGTTCATTTTGAAAAACGAACATATTAGTATAGATTTGAAAAACCCTAAGATAAAGGCAGGCTTACGTGAGCTCATACGGTATGCCAATGGTGATCTACGCACCGCTATAAACATGCTGGAGTCAGTAATAACAAAAGAAAAGACAATAACTGAGGAGAGCATACTGATAGAAGAGAAGCCTCAGAATGTCCAGCAAATACTGCAAATAGTTTTAGATGGCGATTTTGAAACTGCCCGCAATGAGCTACAAAAGTTGTATATCCAGAATCGTTATGGTACAAACGCCATAATAGAACAGCTTTATGATGCGTTATCAAAGGCTGATGGGCTATCAGACGCTGTCCGTATAAAAATCTATGAAAAACTTGGTGAGCTCGAACGCAACTTGAAGCTGGGCACGAACCCCATAATCCAGCTAACTTCGTTTCTCGCGTTTCTGTGGATAGTTCAATACGTGAAAGTGCCATCCGAATGTCCATTAGTAGCTAAGAGCTCATGAAAAAATGCAACTCAATTTCAGATTATCCTATTATTCAATAACGACATTTTTGAAGTGCCCAAAGAAATTCGAGTATATCTACTCAATAAAGCCAGATAAAGTTTTGAAACAGGCACGGGCGAAAGAAGCTGACTGGGGTGTCCGTGTCCATGAAGCGATAGCACAATATTATTCATGGTTACTTCATGCTGGTAATGATATAGATGATTCGTTACGTGAAGCCAAAATAATTGACTTTTTTGAACAGAAACGTGACCCTGCGCGTGGTAGCGAATATGACGAGTTCATAACAACATGCTGTAACAATTTCATCAAATACGAGCTAAATAAGCGTCCGAAGACAGCTAAAATCGAAGCGATAGAGGTCGAGTGTCGTAACGAGTATCTGACTGGTAGGTTGGACTTGGTTCTAAGTGACCGTGTTATTGATTGGAAGACGGGCAAGCCTATGTCGTTTTTTGATGAATCGTTGATAGTACAGGGCAGTGTCTATCTTCTATTAACAGAAGCGCAAAAGGTTGATTTCGTGTTCTTACGTACGGGTAAGGTATTGACCCTAACGAGCCCAAATACAAAGCTCATACAGCATGTGGTTGATGAGATAGAGTCAAAAACGGAGTTTGAGAAGCGGGTATCGCCATTATGTAGGTTCTGTGAGTATCAGCTATGGTGTCAGTTCAGTGATAAGGTATTGTGGCAGTTGTGAGATATTTAAAAAATAGCTTTGGAGGTATTAATGAAATAATAATTATTTATTATTGATAAATTAATTTTCAAAAGCAAAAGTTTTATATGTTTACACTTTCTATATTTTATTGTGACTCATGAGGGGGCATGTCCCTCTCTCTTTTCCCTCCCTCCTCTTTTTTCATCAATGGTGTTTCTCAAGCGCTTGGTTATTACTCTTCATCGGAAGTTTTTATAAAAAATAAGAAACATTTAGAAGTTTCATCCCTTGGAATTTCCTAATAATTATCTATTATTTCTCTGACCTTATATTAATATCAATATTTATATTGATGAAATAATAATTATTTATTATGGATATAGCTGAGGTCAAAGAAGGTAGGAGGAAGAGATTTAGAGATAATTTATTAGGAGTTGAGTACGAGTATGACTATGATACCGATACGCTTACGAATGTAACTTTTACACCAGAGCAGGTCGTAAAGATAAGAAGTTTTGAAGTAAAACATACTTATGTTTATAAGTTTAAAGGAGAAATAAAGGACATGAGAGGAAATAAAATAACCATATTTGAAGTAGTAGATACTAATACAAAGCATAAAAGACTTACTTTGAAAGATGAGGAAACAGGTAAAACATATCCTTTATCAGGAAGTAACATAGCAGTTCTTTTGGAGGAGATACTTTCACTTTCAGGAGGAAATGGAATAATTGACTTATCAGAAAAAGAAAAGTGGATGCTTCAAATCCTGAATGAAAGATATGCATTTGGGTTGGTGAAGATGCTTTTAAAAAGCGAAAATTACACTATCACGGTAAAGGAGGTTGCAAATGAGTTCAAATTTAATGATATTCAGAAGGCAAGGAATGTATTAGCTAAGTTTAAGAGGCTTGGGTTTCTCATAAGCAAAAAGAAGTCGTCAAAGGAAATGATTTATACAACTACTGTGAAGAGAGAAGAATTAACAAACTTCATTAAGAAAATTCTTGAGGCATAAGGTGCTATGAAGAGAAATGAAACACAAAATAATCTGCGGACATGTGCTGGATGTTCTGAAGACATTGCAAGATGAGAGTGTTGATACGATTATTACCTCACCGCCATATTGGAAATTACGTTCTTACTTACCGGATAATCATCCTGACAAAGATAAAGAGATAGGACAAGAGTCAACACTTGATGAATATATCTTACACCTATTAGAAGTAACACGGGAATTGAAGAGGGTTCTCAAAAAGACGGGTGTCATGTTTTGGAACCACGATACTAATAAGCAGAACTTATGTGATAGTATGCAGAATTACAGGTTAGTTATCAAGATGATAGATGAGCAGGGTTGGTTAATGCCTAAAAAAGGACCCATAATTTGGTTCAAACCTAACCACATGCCTGATAGTTTCAAACGAGGTTTTACACATAGTTACGAACCGGTTTTTATGTTAGTGAAAGACAGAAACTATTGGTTTGATTTAGATGCAGTAAGAGTTCCTCATAAAGAATCGAGTAAGAAGAGGGTTCTAAGAGCAGTAAGCAATAAGCATAAGTATCTTAGTCATCCTGAATATAGTGGTGGCGGCGGCATAAATAAACCAAGACCAAATAGACGGAAGCTGTCTATAAATTTTTCTGACTTGTTTGGTGAATCAAATAAAGAGTATCATAGAGAACAAAATATGGCAATTTCTCAATATCAATATGCAGAGGGGGACTATTTGGTAGTGAATCTTCATCCATCAGGAGCTAATCCGGGTGATGTGTGGAGTATTTCTAACCAGTCATTTTCAGGTGCGCATTTTGCTGTTTTTGGTGAGAGATTTGTGGAACCTCTAATTAAGGCAGCATGTCCACAATGGATATGTAAAAAATGTAAAAAACCAAGAGAAAGAATAGTACGGGTTCATAGACCATCTGATTATGATCCTTCTTGTGTAGCTGATTATGCTGATAAAGTTAATACTAATTGGCATAATCGTCCAGTCTCAAAAATATTCAAAGATTCATTAAGGAGTAGGAGAGAGATTGTTGGCTGGACAGACTGCGGTTGTAGTGCAGGCTGGGAAGCAGGTGTGGTGCTCGACCCATTTGCAGGTAGGGGCACAGTTGGTATAGTAGCAGAGAAGTTAGGGCGGAATAGCATCCTGATAGACCTGAATAAAGATTATTGTGAGATGGCATATCGAGGATTGAAACCCTTAGTAGCACAGAAGAAGCTAACAGGTGAAGAATCCATAATAGAGAAGATAGGATTTTAAAAATTATAAAAAATGAAATTAAACCTATGTCCTAAATGTAGTGTTCCTTTAATCAAAACAGAGAGCCAAAAAAAGCTCTCGCTATGGTGTCCCATATGTGGCTTTTATACAGAACATTATAAAAATGAAAGCAATAATGAACAAAACGCATTATAGCTATGAAGAGACCCCTATCCATTGTAGCATTTGCAGTACCCGCCTTTTCGCATTAGCGAAATGCAGCAAACCAATCGGCAATATCAAGATTGTACAATTCCTCTGTCCTGTGTGTGATAAGGAACTACACTATGCGCTTCTTACACTTACAGGGCAAATCCATGAATAGCAAAAATGAGCCTGAAGACATTAGATGACCTGCTCATAGATACAGCTACTATTGAGTCAATAAAACATGCAATCTCAGGCACTAATTTCAAACTGCTCTTTTATGGCACATCAGGTGTTGGCAAGACCACACTTGCGTATATCATAGCGAACCTCAAGTCTTTGAATGTGATAGAGACCAATATGAGCGACGAGCGCACAATAGACGATTTAAAGAAATTAGAACAGCGTATCAATAACAAACCACTATTTGGTAACGGTAACTTGTTTCTATTCGATGAAATAGACGGCATTAGAGATAGTAAGTTCTTTAACAAACTAAAAGATATAATCGAGAGTTCAATCCATCCGGTTATCCTAACATGCAACCGTATCTGGGTAATCCCGTCATCATTAAAAAAAGTAGTGACATCAATAGAGATAAAACCATCACGAAGCAAGCTAAGGCATGAATTTGGGTTTAATGCCGATAACACAGATATTAGAGCAATCAAACTAATGAAAGATGCGGGCAGCGAAGGCTATGAACAACAAAACAATTTCCGTGATATAGAGTTGTTTTTTGATAGACGTGTTCCTGCATCTGAGAAAGCCAAAATCCTTAATATGAGAAACATAGATATATGGCTGTTGGAGAACATCCCTGAGTTCAGTTGGGGCAGGCAGCTATACGAAAATTATCGTGTTTTGGCTATAAGTGACTTGACCAAATGCAGAGATGTTTTGTCTTTGGTTAAAGCTAACAAACATGGCACACCTAAGTTTCCGAGTTTGTTAATGAAACGTAAGGTAACATGAAAAGAAATGGGGTTCATAGACATGTATGTGGACGAAATAACGCTCCGTACGGGTGCAGCAAAGAAGATAATCAAAGCAAACGCCATATTCTTAGTTTCATCAGTCATTTGCGACAAGAATATACGAATAGCAACAGCAATAGGTGACCAGAAACCGAACCTATGGTTTTTTGTGGTTTCGCCTTCAGGCACAAGAAAAACAACAGTAGTCAAACGCTGGGGCTCAACACTTTTGTATCGTATCAACAAGAATATCGTTTTACCAGACGAGTTCACACCAGAAGCTTTATTTTCTGTCTTAACAACGAATGGTACTGATACTGAATATGATGGTAGTGCAACAGGCGCATACATAAAAGACGAAGCTTCTGGTTTTTTTGCGTCATCACAACGTGACTATATGCTCGGAATAATGGAGAAGCTCAGTCAGGTCTATGACGGCGAGGACGTGAGCCGCGTAACAAAAGGTGGCGGACTTGAGGAAATAATCAATCCATATCTAACAGTGATGATGTGCTCAACACCGTATATATACAAACTTTTTAGCGAATCTATGTTCAGACAAGGGTTTTTGAATCGTTTCCTTTACATAGTTGTTAACGACCGCCCGAATTTTGCAAACTTGCACATGCTCGATGGCTATAAATCTTATAAAAGTGTTAGGGACAAGCTAATAAATGAGCTTTTTCTTATCCGCAACCTGCCTGATAACATTGTATGTATGGTATCGCCCTCTATTGAGGACTTGATGAACCAATATAGACGCAAAATATACGATGAAGTAGCCAAATTAGAAAGTGATAGCTTTGTGCCGGACTATTTTTTTCGGTTATGCGATTCTCAAGTTCTCAAATTAGCAACGATATTTGAGATAGATGCGTCCTATCAAAAACTATCAGAAGAGCAGTCATTACCTGTGATAGGCGAAGATATGATTTTGCCTATGCGGTTCGAGTCTATGCGTAAAGCGATTAGCTATGCCGAAGCACGCAAAAACGATTATTTACGGTTAGTATACGAATTCATGCAACAAACCCAGGAACGTGAGATATATACTCACAAAAAAGAAATAGAACGATGCTATACAAAAATCAAGGATGCAGGTAGCGCTGGTATAACAAGAAAAGACCTGATAAGGGGTTTGCAATGGCACGCTGATTTTCTCGACAAGGTAATCAATACACTCCTTCAATCAGAGCGTATAAAACTCCGTATAAAAAAGACCAAAACCAAGCGTACAGTGATTTACTATGCCGAATAGCAAATTCGTCTTATTTTTAGCTTCAAAACAAAAATTCCGAGATGAATTGAGCAAAAAACCGCTATTTCTCTTTTCATATTGCTCTATTTTTGACTTTACGTTTTCCGCTCTGAGGGCTTCTTTTCAGAACTCAATTTTCAAAACTCTATTTACTGAAATAACCTAAAATAGCGGTTTTTGAAATTTTCAGTAATACTGAGGCATTAGGTTACCCAAACATTTTTAAAGCTCGCTCCTATCTTTATTTCCCTTGTTTTGAATGCTCTTAATTCCAAACAAAAATTCCGAGATGGATAGCGATTAATAAGCCTTATACTCCTCTCTGATAGCCCCATTTTCGACTTTACGTTTTTTTGTTTTAGCGCTTCTTTTCCAATTTCGACATATACCAATGCTTATTTAGCGAATTAAACCTCTCTAATATCTTCTTCAAAAAATTTTTTCAATCCAGCCACTCTCAGAGCTCCAATTACCCAAAAGGGCTATCCACACAAGTTAGTTCACAACTGAAATAGTTCAAATAGTTCAATAGTTCATTATTATTATATTATATAATATTATATATAATAAGTTATTTTATTACAACGAAGCCTTCTCAGGGGTTTTTCATTTAGTGAAGGTATTGAACTTTTTGAACTATTTTCCACCATCTCTCCGAGCTTCTTTGGTATATTTCGAGCTCGGAGAATGCCCCAATCGGCACTTTTTGAAGGAAGAAAGTTCAATTGAACTATTTCAACCCTTGAATTAGCATGATTTTTAATACACAATAACAACTATCATAAGATTATTATGACAAAAAGAATTGAGCCTACAAAGCGTCAGAAGCGTCAATTTGCTAAGGGGTTCTGGTGGAGCAGACGCGAGCACAACTTTGAACGCTACACTACATGGTTCTTAGTGATAGGGTTCATGTTCTTAGTTGCGGGATTGTTAGGCAGACGGATATGGCAGTTAGTTTCAATACCGATTTTGGGATTAGCGATATTCTTTAAATTGCTTGCGGGTTTTGCACATAGGATGGAAAAGCATTACAACGATAAGCTGAGATACGGGAGATGGAAGAAAAGGAGGTGAAAAGTAAGTAACATAAAATGATAGAAGAAAGAAAATTAAAGGAAATAGAGAAAATGTTAGAGAAACATGGAATAAGGGATTACAATATCACTATTAAAGATGGAGAAGTATTCATAGATTTCTTTAAGAGAGTCACATTTCAACCTAATTGTGAATTAGAAGAGGATATATATGAAGAGCTTGTAAAGCGATTTGCGAGAGAAAAAAATGAAAGAAAGAGGATAAAATGACACCACGACAAAAAGCATATCTAAAAAACTGGATGCGAGAGCAAGTTCGGTATGAACCTAATATGCATCATAGAATCCCCGATCTCCTTTTTAAAACTATTTTAATCTATGGTGTTTCTCTTAATATGGCAAAACAAGTTTTTCTTGAAATATCGAAAGAGGAAAATGTTCATTTAATACCAATCAGCACGATGTGGTTAGAAGGGGCAAGTAACTTAGAGGGTAAGCGAGGGCTAAAAAGGAAATTAAAATGGTATCCGCTTGTAAATGGTGCATATAGATCACATTATTACTATGAAAAAGAAAGGAGGTGAAAGAATGAAATTTTTGTATATCACGATACAGCGTGAAAGTGGCTTGAATAATGTTCTGTACCTCTATGGACGTAACAAAAGAGGCAAATATAAGTTTGTAATAGACGATTTCTATCCCTATTTCTTTATTCTGGCTAATAAATTGCAAAAAATTGAATCATTAAAGCGTTATGAGTTAAATCATCCATCGGAGCACGATTATTTGAAATTCGTAAATAGTATTCGTAACATAAGAAACGGATTTAAGTCGCTATATGATGAGCCACTTGTTCGTATAGAGATGCAGGCACCGTGGCAGGTTGCCAAATTCAGGAGCTTTTTTAGTAGGACATACGAAGCGGATATAATTTTTGAACGCAGGTTTCTAATAGATACGGGCATAAAGAAAGGCTTTGAGATTAAGAGCTCTAACATAACAGATAATATGCGAGTTTCATATAGGAATATTAGAGGATATTAGCGCACAAAAATGATAAATAGCAAAATAATTGTATGTGTGGGTATAGTGGTTGTTTTAGTAGTGCTTTTTGTTGTAATTTACTTAGTGCCAGATAAATGGATTTACCCTACCGAGGTAATAAATACTTTTGAGGCATGTAACTGGTGTAAAAACAACTGTTCGCATTATTATGAGCACTGTTCTATTTGTGTTGATGGTGGAACTTGTTGTGCATGTGTTGATTATTACCGAAGTCATTTCAATTTAACACAAGAAGCTTTCCCGTGTTATTGTTGGCATTCTAATGAATCTCCACCAACGAAGTTGGAATGGTTATTTAAGAACATAAAAGTGTTTTAAAAATGAAGCGTTCAACAAAAAAGCCTACTCTATACTTTATTTTTAGTTATGATAAGCTATCAAAAGAAATAGATTTAACAATCTCAGTTAACGAAAAATTAGAAGACATAGAGCGGTTTATATCATATATTGACTTCATTATGGATAATAAATCTGATATTGTAGACCTTACGGATATTATTGAGACATATTACACTATGTTAGAGGATTATCGTGCGCTAAAAGAAATTATTGTTAGTGAGTTAGGTTTGAATGTCTTAGTGATTATAGAAAAAAGCAGGTATTTCAAAAAGCAAAAGAGGGCACATGGGCATATCTAATCTAATAAAAATGACCAATATATGCAAAGTTTGTAATGGTAAAGGAGAAGTAGTAGTGTCATGTTTAATTACAAAAGACAGTAAATATATACCAATAAAGGTTTTTAGGTGCGTGGCATGCGGAGGTAGTGGAGTAAAGAATGACAGCACTGAAGAAGCTTTATCTTGATATAGAAGTTTGTAACCCTCCTAACAAGTTTCCGTTCGCAGACAAAGCCGCATATCCTGTAATAGCGATAACAATCTTTGATGCATTAGAAAATCGTTTCTATTCGTTTTTAGTTGCTGATGCTGATATAGCACCAAAATCAAATAACTGGCGTGTAAGTGTTTTAAGTAGTGAACGAGCGATGCTAACATATTTCAAACGCAAATTTGAGCAAATAGACCCTGATGTGATATTAGCATGGAACATAGCATTTGACTATTTGTATATCCAGAACCGATTGAAACGGCTCGGTATAGAACCAATAGAAGAGCGGTTCCAGATACTCGATCTACTTGGTGCTTATAAACAAGTGAAAAAAGGCGGCGTGTCCAGCTACAATCTCAAAGATGTTGAGCGTCAAGAGGGCATAAAACGCAAATTACCTGAAAGTATAGCGAAAGACATACGAGAGTTTTATGAAGCGGGAGAATTTCGTCATATTCTTCTATACAACAAAGAGGATGTTGATGGCATAGTGAAACTTGATAATAAGCTTCAGCTCAGTCGGTTCTTCTTACACTTACGTGAGGTAATAGGCTTAGAACGGTTTGTACGTGGAATTAATGAGGGTAAGAGTCAAACATGGCAGATTTTCCATAATAGTGTGTTAGTTGATACTTTTATGTTTTTTTTATTGAAGCACAAAAACATCATTTTGCCAACAAAAGGACGCTATCAAAGCCAAAGTAAGGGTTCACAATACAAAGGTGCGATAGTTTTTGCGTCAGATCCTGGCATATATACCAATGTAGCCAACCTTGACATGTCGAAATTCTATCCTTCGATTTTGTTGAGTTTGAACCTCAGTCCTGAGATAACCAAAGAGAATGCCAATCGTCAAGGTATTATCCCATTTCTGTTAAGTCATTTGATTGAAGAGCGTACCAAGATAGAAACCGAACGTGCTAAATACGATCCGCAAAGTGCACAGTACCGTACCCTAACCGATAAACGTCAAGTGATAAAAGAGCTAATAAATAGCGTATATGGGTTTGTAGCGTTCAAGGGTTCGAGGTTATACTCAGATATAGGAGCGAAAGTGACAGAAATAGGACGCAAAGGTTTGAATTTTGTTAGGCAAGAAGCGGAGTGTCACGGTATGAAGGTCATTTATGGCGATACAGACGGTATTTTTTGTGTAGTGCAAGACGGCACAACCCATGAGCAGATAGCTGAAATAGCAAATGAGATAACACACAAGTTTGATGCCTTTTTTGAGAGCTTAGAGCCATTCACACAAACTCATTATTTCAAACTCGATTACGATTTGTTTTTCTCTAAATTGTTGCTATTAACAAAGAAACGCTATGCAGGGTTAGTGACTTATGAAGATGGCAAGTCCGTCAATTACATAAAAACAAGAGGCATAGAGACAAGACGTGGCAATGCGCCATTATTAACCAAACGTCTCCAAGAGAGAGTGCTTGAGTATATCTTCAATGGTAACATAGATGCTATATCGCCCTTAATTAAGAAACTCAGAGATGTGATATACGGGTTTGAATTCAATGGCAAAAACTATCATGTAGTGGACGCAATGGCGATACCCATGGGCTTACAACAGCCACTGAACTACTATGGTGGGGTTGATAAGAACGGCAACAAAAAGGGTATCCCGCCACATGTCAGAGCTGCTGTAATAGCGAACAGGTTCTTAGGCAAGAATTTCGATTATGGTAGCAAGATCAAGACATTATATGTCCGTTCAATGCGATTACTTGAGCCAGTGGTATTGCCAAGTGGCGAGAAGATAACCATGACAGATGTGATAGGCTATGAAGATGTATCAGAGCTTGTCCGTTATAAGAAGTTAGCGGAACGAGCTGGCGCGGAGCTATTACTCGATAAGGATAGAATGTTCAATGTTGTTGTGAGTGATAAAATCCAGCCAATTTTGGATGCAATAGACGATAACTCTATAAAGCAAAAAAGTATTTTAGAGTGGTAAGATGATATGAGTACTCAACAAAAAGGATGGAAGCATGAGCATGAAGTAGTGAAGCTTTTAGAGCAAGAGAATTATGAAGTGTACAGACCACAAAAAGTCAGATTTTATGGCAGTCAGGACATCTTCGGTCTTTTTGATATAATAGCTATAAAAGCCGATAGATTGAAATTCATACAGGTAAAAACAGGCAGTACTCAGGGCTTTCTCAAAAAGTTATATGCATGGCGTGAAGCCCATCCTGTTACGGTAGTGGAATGGCAGCTATGGGTGAGAATGGATGCCCGTAAATACAAACAAAAATGGCGTGTGTTTTAAATAAAAAATCATAAAATGAACATATTTTATGATTTCTATCTAAAGCGACGCGAAGAGTTGATAAAAAGAGGTCTATCAGTTTATGAAGCTACGAGAATCGCTTATAACGAAGCTACGGGTTTTTATACCAAAAGTTTATTGAATTTGTCCAGTCCAAAGCAAAGTTTTATATTAAAAGAAATTTAATGTATAAGTAAGTGATAAATATGGGTGAGAGGGTAAAAGACAAAAACAATTTTGTAAAAATAACTCGCGAACCGGGTTATTTGTATTTTGTTAAGGGCGATCCGTTGTGTATATACCGAACGAAGATGCAGCACAAGGGCAGAACACGATCAGAACAGCCGAGCAAATTAGTCAAGCGAACAAGCGTATCAAGAAAGCAGGGCTATATGTATTACATAGACTCTTCGGGGTATTTAGCACGTGCGAAACGAGCACGAAAGAGGTGATGCATACGGATGCGGTATGTAAGCCTATACACAGAAAATGGCGGTGTGGATATAGGCAAGATAGATGATAGAGGTATGCTTATATGGCGCAGAGGCATAAACATCCTCCATAGAAATCCAGAGATAAGAGATAAGGTTTTGAGACGCGATGTGCTAAGGATAGTGAAGGACGATGGCAAATCCTATAAGCAGCGATTTAGGGGTTTAATAACTTCATTAAAGGAGGTGATGTAAAATATGCAAAGGATATATAGTGCCATAAGTGGGGTATCGGACATAAGGAAAATCAATCAGATGATCCGTAACGAGGTTAAGCGTGCCAAGAGCCGCAAAGAGCTAACGGAGCTACATAAACGCAGTTCGTATCTGGTGACTTTGACTTTCAGTCCAGCATGGAAAGAAGGTTTCAGGGGTAAGATAGCACAGATGCGGTCAGCCGCAAAAGAGGAGTTCGCAAAAACTGCAAGAGCAATAAACAGCCGATGCAGGCAGTTGGGTATAGAACCAAACTACGATACTAAATGGGGTTCAGGACGACGCTAAAAAATGGCACGAGTGTAAGGAGGTGATGATATGCGTAAAGAAGGTGGAGGTTTGGGTGGCAAACTCACAGAACTAAGAAAGCAAGTAAAAAAGGAAAGAGTAGACACGATATAAAATGGAAATAAAAAATGTTAGGAGGTGATATAAAATGAAAATTCCAACAGCTACCTTGTTTGGAACTTCAGAAATAGATAGAAGATATTTCTTCTTAGCATCAGAGAAAATAGGAGTGAAAAAAGACAAGAGTAATCTACGAAAGTTTGAAGCTACAAAAAATCGTGGAAATTTAGAGATTGCAAGAAAAATTCTCAAGAAATACAAAATATGGAATAGAAAGATAGATGAGTGGTACAGATATTGCAAAAATGTAAATCCGTCAGCTATATTTGTTTCTATATACCAGTTAGAGCAACCAGATAAAAGATTTAAATGGATAATCGCACGCAAGCTAAATTCAATGTTTAAGAAATAAAAATGCCACGACATAGATATGGTAAAAAGGACGGTAGCAGACGCGGGTTCAAAGAGGGTGGTAGAGGCAGAAACCGAACAAATAAGTGTAGGCATCCATATAAAAAACTTAGGAGGTGATAATTATGGAGATAAAAGTATTAAAAAATCTACCAGCAGGATGGAAAGGAAAGAAAATAAGCTCAAAGTATTTACCAACAGTTGTGTATAGGGCGTATTTTGTACCAAAAAAAGCAGAGAAAATAGCGAAAGAGAAAGCAAAGGAAAGAGGATTATCAAATACAGAAACAAAGAAACTAATAAAAAACTATAAAGACTATTATACAGAGTTGTGGATAGTGAAACTTCACCAAGACAAAATAAATAATGTAATAGATATAGAAATTGAAGATCCTCATTTTCACACAAAGCACTTACGAGCTAAGACACCATCAGAAGCAAACAAAATAGCTCTTGATTTCATGCGTAAACTTTCAAAACGAAAGACGCATCTACCATTGAATGTTAGAACATGGTGGAAAGAAAAAAGGTAAGTGATAAAAATGGGCTGGGTAGTGAAATTAGGCGTGAGTAACATGTTTGGTAGCGATGTATTTCCGAGCGAAGCGAGTGCACGATATGCGCTTGTGCACGCGATAAAGGCTACAAAGAACACACGTGATGATATACGAGCCGCTATGAGATACACAAAAGCAAAGATAGTAAGAACCGATCAGCAACCCAATGTTACAACTTCCTTGCTTGTTAAAAAACTATTGAAAATCAATTAAAAGTTAGGAGGTGGAAAATAATATGGGAAGAATAAAAGGTTGGAAGAAAATCAAAAGCATAAAAAACGAAATATTATACCTCAATAATGACGAAGACACTTTAGTTCAAATAGTGAGCAATCCCAGATTTTTGGGTTGGCATGTACTTATCTACAAGTCTAAAAGTGGTTCATTTAGTCATAACAACATAATCTTAACTAATGATTTCAAGACCAAATCTCAAGCAATTGAGTTTGCTAATAACTGGATGCGTAAGCATATAAGAGGCTGACAGAAATACAGAAGGTAACAAAAATGAGGAAAGTAAAAAAACAAGAAAGGAAAAAATATAAGCAGTGGACAGAAAAACAACGAAAAATTTTCTATAAAGCACTTGAAGAGATGCCAAGCAAGGAAAAGAAAGTAAAGAGAATATCTCATGAATCGGGTACGAGTTTGAGTTATACTTACAAATGTCTTGAGAAACTCAAAAGATATGGTTATGCTCTCCAAACAACGAAAAGACCTAAAGCGTTTATTCGTATTGGAAGATTACCAGAGGAAAATAGGAGGTGATAAATAAAATGCCAGCAAAAACAAGAGTACCGAGAAAAATTCGCAAGATACAGGAAGGGCGAAGTAAGCGTGCAAAATCACTTGATGCTTTACGTACCTCAAAAAAGGTATTACCATTAAGTGACTATGAAATATGGGCAAAGAATCCGGGTAGATGTGATTTAAGAGGTGTGGATACAGCAAAAACAGCAAAAACTCGGTCACATAAGAAAAAGCCTTTATGGCAGGTAGTACTGGTAAAAAGGACAGTAATGGAGTTCCCAGAGGAGTGTATTGGTGTACCAGAAATGAAACGGCTTCGTGGTCGTGGTGAATTTCCCTTAGATGTTGTAAGAAGTAAATGTACAGCGCAAGAAAAAGAATGTATGAAGATTTTTAGTTATAAGAAGCTGGGACAAAAAGAAAGCAAATCAAAAACTCCGAAAATAAAAAAAGTGACATTGGCAAAAGGGAGAATAAGGAGATATAAGGTATGGGGCGAGTTTCCGGCAACCAAAGAGCCACGGTACTATTTTGCAAAAAGTAAAGAGGATTTGTTGCGTAGTTTTTCACCTTATGCACGACAAAAAATAAAAGAAGGTAAAATTAAAGTAGTATATGACGGTATAGCATGGTAAAAAACAGGAGGTGATAAAACATGGCATATAAACCATCCGAATACCCGCAAGTAGGACCCGGCAAATACTACTACATCATGTACGAGAACTTGGAACGCACGCGAGCAGGCAACAAGGTTTGGAAACCGCGCGTCAAGCGTGTATACATAAGTGGCAAGCTATTGAGATGGCAAAAAGGACGTGTGCGTAAACGAACCGGCGAAACAGTAAACGGTATAAAGTTAATATATGAGAACACACGTAAGGGGTTCAAAGCACAACGAGGCAATACGCGTTATAGTGTGAGCCGAGCGGAGATGGAAGTGGCGAAAGTGGTGGAGCTGCCAAAGGGTGCAAGGAATATAAGATTGACAACGAGTAAACGCGAGGCGCAACCTACTCTTATGGAAGTGAGATAAAAATGGTGAGCATCCGTAAAAAGAAAAAAAATCCACAAAAACGTAAAGCCACCAAATACACAGCATACTTTTTATTTGGCGCAGGTAGTAAATATGGTGCAGGCAATATCAAAAAGATAGCTGAAGCTTCGACACTTGAAGAAATAAGAAAGAAAGCACGTGCCAAACGAAGAGAATTCTCCAGAAGAACAGGTGAGTGGGCACAAATAATGATTTATCGTGGCGATAAGTTTTATGAAATGTTGTAGGTCTATCTAAAAACAAATTAAAAAATGAGAAGATGGTATATAGATAATTCACCGCTTTTTTATAATCAAGGTGGATATAGGAAGTATATAAAGAAGATGAAGAAAGTTATAAGAGAGGAAGGAGGCAAAGTTCCAAGAATGAGCAACAAGTTTAAATGGAGTCCGCGTGTGTTATGTTTTTTAGCTACTGATAGTCAAGTGGAAAATATAAAAATAAGACTTATGAATGAGTTAGGCTTTCCTGTGATAATAAATGAAAAAACTTGGTAAAAAACAAGCGTCTTACTACTTCTAATTCTCATTATTTTGTATTGCCTTAGTACTCTATTTCTCAATCAAAAAATGAAACAAACTCAATCCATTATCGTATTACTATGCGGTATATGGTCACTTGGCTTAGGTGCGCGCTACACATTAGAGCTCTATCTCGCTAACGACTACATTTGCATACCCCGAAACGCATTATATGGCATAAACCTATGGTTTGATTTCGTTCCGTTATTTGTGTTTGGTTTATTCACAACGGTTTCTGTGCTTAGAGTGATGATAAAAAACTTAGGAGGTGATAATTATGTGGAAGAGAAAAGAATTTGAAATAAATGAAAGTCCTAATGATGGTGAAGAAGTAAAATTTGCAGTTTTGCATGTTCTTCAGTTACATAGATTAGGTATTCCCATAGAAGAAGTAAAATTTTTCATGCGTGAGATTGAAGAATAAAAAGGTGATAAGAAATGAACATAAATCCAAAAGATGTTAAAGATTTGGGATTAGTGAAATTTTCAAAAAACACGCAAATCCAGCAGGTGGGTATAGACCTCACAATAGCGGAGACTGTCAGACTCAAACATGGCGAATACAAAGCTGTTAAGCTTAATGAAATAGTTTCAGTACCGCCAGATGCGTTCGCGCTGATGTTCAGTCGTAGCACGTTCAATCGCCAAGGTATCTTGATAACATCCACGGTATTTGAACCCGGTTGGCGTGGTATACCAACAGTTTCAATCTATAACCTTTCAGGTGCTCAGTGCTATATAACAAAAGATACGAGGATAATACAGATAATCTTTTTTAGAGCAGATGCAGCGAGTGTTTATAACGGTCAGTATCAGAACCAGTTTTTAGAAGAGGTGAAAAGAAAATGAGAAATGAAGAGAAATTGGAATAGAGAAAAAGGAGGTGATTAACATGCCAAAATGTCCAAAATGTGGCAAAGAGATAGATTATCTAACGAATTTCGTCATAGAAGAATACAAATTGACAATTGACGAGAATGGCAATGGTTATCATGAGCTTGTTGATTGCGACGATGATTATCAATGTCCTGAATGTGCTACAATTTTGTTCAGAGATGAAGAAAAAGCGGTAAAGTTTCTCAAAGGCGAAAGATTAGCAAAAGGAGAGTAGTGTATTATGCAACAAGTGTTTATGAGCGATTTAATATCTTATATTGGTAAAAAAGTAAAGGACTTTGCAGTCACGCCAATAAGTGGCGAACTCGTGATTATTTTCGACGATAACACTGCTCTATGGTTTCATAAAAAACCTTATGCTATTGGTTCAGTTAGGGAAATGGAGAGAAGAGATGAAAAGAATCAAAAGATAGAAAATGAGCAAATATAAGGGATGGACAGACAAATCGCTCGTTATCACTTTTATCTTCAATCTTTGTGATAGTGTCAGAGAGCAAGAAGAGTTGGAGAATGAGCTAATACAGAGAGGATTAAGTGAATGGGCAGAACAAACGCTCTTAGAGCTTTTTAATGTTTTTGATAGAAAATGGAAAGAAAGAGAAAAACTAAAATAGAAATTAAAAAGTATATGAATGTGTGTTTCAGTGAAAAAGAAATAAAGGAGATATTACAAAAATACGAAAGGTTTTCAAAAGCATATAATTTTTGCGATATAGAGAGGGATTTAGAACTTTATTACAAATACTACAATAGAAGATGTATAACAAGAACTGCTCTTAAATTGATGCATAAGTTAGAGAAAATGAAAAATATAAAAATCTTCCCCGCTATATTCAAATGTTTTACAAATTTTTGTGCCTATCCTGAGGCATATAGGTTTTATGTATATGAATATATTAAACATCAGAACAGGGTTGTGCGTTTATACTTCAATGTGCCAGTTAAAGAATTTTTTAAAACATAAATGCTTATAAGAAGTAATAAAGATGTTAAGGAGAAAATAAAATTAGATTCAGATTTGAAAAGCTTGTTGGAATATCATAGAATTAAAATAAAGAAGTGGGACGAGAAAAATGGCGTGGTTATATTGAGTATCGAGGATTTCATAGAGCTTTTGAAAGTGATAAAAGAACAGGAAGACGAGATCATTGGGCTTGAAACTATTGGTAAAGAATTTGGAGCTCCTATAATATAACAAGATTAGGAGGTGAATGTTATGAAACAAGATTTATGGCCAGAAAAAATAGAAGGTAAGAGAGGTATGTATTGTGCCGAATGTGGGTTGGTGGTATATTCTCGTACATTTGAAAAAAGAATAAGTTGGGAATGTCCGAGATGTGGAGAGCATGAATGGTACCATATTTTTGATAACTGGCAACCTAAAATAAGGTATGGAAGTGTACCATATAAGATATGTTCTGAGTGTGGCACTGTAGTGTATGGTGACTTAGAGAACTGTCCCGTGTGTAAAAATGGTAGGCTTTGTAGTGCTGTGTGAGAATATATAAAGAAGCTAAAATGGAATGCAAAATAGAAAAAGAGCTTTGGAAAAAAGTGATTGAGGAAAGAGAGAAAGCGCTATTCACGGGTTATACCGAAGATTATGTTGATGCTGTATATAAATGGGTAAATCATATCATGGAACATGGATGTTGGAGATATTTGTAGATTCAGGAGATGATGATAATTTATGGAAGATGAAATTTTTATAAAAATGTTAGGTAAGAGCCAGCATGTCAAGCTATTACTTTTCATATACCGAAACAGTGATTTTCTTGGTAGCATGACGAAACTTGCTGAAGTGCTTGGGCTAAGTCATCCCACATTACGGAAGATAGTGAAAGACCTCGTTGATATAGGGGTGTTAAAGAAGATAGACATAGGCAAAGCGATAATAGTTAGAGCTAACAAGTCATGTCCATATACAAAGATATTATTTGATTTTATTAGCAATGTCGAGAGTGTGGAACTAATGGATGAATCACAAAAGAAAAATTTGTAGATATAAAGAAAAATGAGTAGAAAAGTAGAGCATCAAAAAGTTATTGGTGGAATGTGGAAAGCTGGTCAATCAATATTAGTATCTACTTTCAGCGATGGTGTAGAGATTGTAACACGAGAAGCAGAAGATGATGAAGAAGACGAAGTTACAGGGCGTGTCTTTCTCTATTGGGAAGAGTGGTTTAAGGTAGTAAATTTTATTAAGGAGGTGAAACAAAATGAGTGAAAAAATAAACAAAGAAGATAAGATAGAAATTGAAACAGAAAAGCTAAAATTAATTGCAGAATGCTTTGAGTTTCCTTATACAGTCTTCTTTAAGTCAGTTGACGAACTAAAAGAAATGAAGTCAAAAATATACAGAATAAGGCATCCATTTAGTGCTCCTTTAGAAGATAAAGGGAAGAGAGAATGAATAAAGAAGAAATTAAAAAAAATAGTAAAAATGAAACTAAAGAAATAAACTTTGAAGAACTAAAAGCTAAACGAGGACTTAAACCGAAATGGGTAAGCGAATTGTTGGCTGATTACGGTAACCCAGCTCTCGAATGGGACAGTGATAAGGAGAAAGTTACTTTGAGTATTTGGGATTTTATGTCTCTACTAAATGTTATAAAGAGGTTAGAGGCTATAATCGAGGAGAAAAGTGAAGATAAACAAAATGAGTGAAAAAGAAGGTTGGTTTACTCGAAAAAGAAAGGAATTAGGGAATCGAAGCATTGTAGAGTATTACGATGAAGGTAAGTTTGTGAGCTTGGGATCACTAAGTCATAGAAACTGGCAGCATCGCGAAATAGATAGAGTTACAGAGACTACATTACAATTGTTATATGAATTACCAGGAATGTATTCTGGTGGGTATTGGATAGATGAATTAGCAGCAACTTGTGATTTTATAGGCGATAGTTACAAAGCTTTAGCAAAGTTGATTAAAGGAAGGAAAAAGATAAAGTGAAATAATAATGGAGGAAAGAAAAGAAAAATGAAAATAGTAAAAACCGCAAAAATTGAAATAGTGACGATAGGCAATCTACAGGAGGGTGATGAAATCCTCTGGTCGAACATCAGGTGCAAAGTTCTGGAGATAGACAGATTCAAGCGCAAAGTGACTTTCGTTCCTTCTTCGTTGCCTTTGTCATATCATTCTAACCCGTTTGAGGGCTCATACCTGCACTATTACAGAATTATTGAATGCGAAGAGATAAGTACCTGTACGATATGCGGAAAGAGAATAGAGAGTGGCGATTTTTGTGATGAATGCAAAAAGCAAAAATAATACCAGCTATTTAATAAACACAGAGCAAATCAAGAAGTTTTTACGAAAAGGCGATACATTAGTTTCTTTCTTTTTTATTCACGAGCAAATCCATCAAGGTTCTCTTTTACATACAGAGCTTGATAAAGAGTACTTTGATAATATTGGGATTATCGTTGCTCGCGAAGGAACAAAAAGATTTTATCGTCTATCAGAATATTTGAAAAATGAGGGAAAAGAAAAATAAGCAATTTTCATTTTTGAGACGCCGATATAGAGAAACGGATTTATTGTTTTTAGGAAGAAGAAAAAGAGGTGACAAAAAATGGAGGACATTCTAAAAATCATATTCTATATTGCATTAACTCTGTGTCTTATGGCTGGTGCGGTATATTTCACAACAGGTACATATTTCATGACAAAAGACATGGAAAAGTCGTTGTCTAATCCTGATATTCTTAATAATATCAATAAAACAATAGCAAGTCACCAAAAGGGTTTATTAGCATCCCATCCCTACGCATGGTCTTTCACGCTCGCTATTTTAATTTTTTTATCAGTTATTTTAGGTTACTACGGTGGTTTAAGTAGCTGTTGCGATCCTATTTCGATATTTTTTACAATACTACCATTATTTGCCAGTGTTATACTTTTAGGTGCATTAGGGTTTTTAATTATATCAATAGTTACAGGCTTATCAGCTTTTAAGGGGCTGATTGACACGACAAACGCTCATATAGATGCAGGGCTTATAAGGAGGTGAGAAGCTGAGAAGCAATGAAGCGACTAAAACTTTTTATCTGTATAGCGATGGTGCTATATTTAGGTATTTGTCCAGTATTAACAGCAAATTCTTTTTTTAAAGTAAATTCTGATGCTATGGAACAAGCAGAGATAAAAACTAACAATACAATATCAAAATTAAAGAGTGGATTATTGCCATCATGCTCTATTTCATGGTCTATTGTATTTGCTGCTTTAATTCTTGCTGCTGCTATTCTTGGTTATTATGGTGGTTTAAGTAGTGGCTGTGTGGTAGACCCAATTATGCAAGCTCTTGCATTTTTGCCTATGTGTGTTAGTTACTTATTATTAGGTGTGCATGGATTCATAGTTGTAGCAATAGTTACAGTAGTGTCGATTTTTATTGGTGCACTTGGTACATCTGAGTAAGCAAAAAATTTTATTCTTGAGATGTAATATATAAAACAATGCAGAATTCAATAAAAAATCCAAGAGTTTTATTTGCAATAGTGCTCTGTCTTATGGTTATTTTACGGTATTGAAAATAGAAGAACGGAGGTAAAAATGAAACAAAAACGAGGAAAAATTGAGCTATATATGGCAGGTGGTAGCTGGCGATCGAAAGCAGATGGTTCAAACGAAAATGCAAACCGATTACGCAGTGTAGGCGGTTTAAAAGCGTTCTTAGCGGAAAGCGAGATAGTGAGATATGTATTGAGAAATGTCTATCCACCAGAAATCAGCAAGGCGCACATAGACGGATTCTTCCATATCCATGATTTAGGAAGCGGTATAAATCCATATTGCGCGGGTTGGTCGCTCCAAGACCTTCTATTAAAAGGCTTTAGCGGTGTAAGAGGAGTAGTGCAATCAAATCCACCAAAGCATTTCAGTTCAGCATTAGGTCAGCTTCTAAATGCAGTCGGTGTTATCCAGCAAGAGTGGGCAGGTGCTCAGGCATACAATACCGTGGATGTATTATTAGCACCATTTATCAGATACGATGGATTGAGTTACAGACAGGTAAAACAAGCGATACAGGAATTTGTGCATAGCATCAATGTACCCACGCGCTGGGGCTTTGAAACGCCATTTTTGAATTTCTCATTTGATTTGAAGCCCGCAGATGACCTCATAAACCAAGGCGTTATAATCGGTGGCAAGATGCAGGACAAGGTCTATGGCGACTTCCAAGAGGAGATAGACATGTTCAATAAGGCATTTCTTGAAGTGATGTACGAAGGTGATGCGAACTCTTCAATCTTCAAGTTTCCGATACCGACATACATGATGTCCGAGAACAGTTTTGACTGGGACTCAGAGGTAGGGCAATGGTTAGCTAAGGCAACAGCAAAATTTGGACTGCCATATTTCCAGAATTGTAGCAAAAACACGGGTTTAAATCCTCATGAAGTACGAGCAATGTGTTGCCATCTCAATCTCGATTTAAAAGAACTCAAGCGAAAAACAGGAGGTTTATTCGGGTATGGTGATGTAACAGGTAGCATAGGTGTTGTCACATTAAATCTTTCACGATTAGGCTATCTTTCAAAAGACGAAGACGAATTCTTTGAGATGTTACGTTACTATATGGATTTAGCGAAAGACTCACTTGAAATCAAACGCAGAGTTTGTAACGATAGTTTTGAAAAAGGCTTAATGCCTTTTTCAAAAATTTATCTTAAAAACCTTGATAATCACTTCTCTACGATTGGCGTAATAGCAGGTCATGAGTGTTGTCAAAACCTCTTAGGGTGTTCAATAGCCGATGATGAAGGTTTGGAGTTCATGAAAAGGGTTTTGAACTTCATGCGAGATGTATTAGTGGAATACCAAGAGCAAACAGGCAACCTCTGGAACTTAGAGGCGACGCCCGCAGAAGGAGCTTCATATAGGTTAGCAAAGATAGATGTGCGAACTTTAAAAAAATGTTATGTATCAGGAACACGTAAAGAGCCATATTATACAAATTCGACACAACTTCCTGTGGATTACACACATGTTCTGGGAAAGGCAGTTAGGCATCAAGAACAGTTACAGAGTCTTTATACTGGCGGTACTGTGTTTCATGTATATCTACCCGAACAACCTGACGAACGAGTGATCCCGTTCCTTATTAAGCGTATGATAGAGCGTACAAAACTCCCTTATGTCACTCTTACACCGACATTTTCGATATGCATAAACTGTCACCAATATATCCCAGGTGAGCAACCAGTATGTCCATTTTGCGGTGGTCAGACAGACATATACTCCAGAATTGTAGGTTATCTTGCTCCATTAGGGATGTGGAACACGGGTAAGAAACAGGAATGGAAATCACGAGTTACTTTCAACATATTTGAAACAAATTAAGTAGAATGTGATAAGAATGTATATAGACAGCAAACCAACAGGAAATCCAAATACGATTTATGTAGGAGGGATAAAAAAAGCAGATTTAGAGAAGTTAGTTGGTCATAAGGTAATATCAAAGCAAAAATGGGGAAACTGGATTTTCTTGATAACAATAGAAGATGCAGTGAATTTGAAATTGATGACAGCAGAGAAAGCAAGGAGTAGATATTTTCAAATAACAGGGAAAAGAGCAAGGAAAGATTATCCTAAGGGACTAAATGAAGAATTAGGGATAAAAAAATTGAGGAAAAGAGCAAAAAAGAAATGAAACTAAAATATCTTGAGTTTCTTTACTTAGGATATGTTATCAGATAAAGAAACCGAATATATGGATAGACATTTTCAGAGTTTTGTTCGGTTTTTGCAGGAGTATTTTGATATAAGTGAGTATAAAGCACTAAGAGAAATTGAGTTGAGAGTCAATTTATCAAAAGCAAAAAGTAGATAAACAAATGACAAAAAAATATATAGATTATATAGCATTATCCTTTCTATTTATTTTTCATTCAATTCTCGATATATGGTTTATTTTCAGAGATATAAGACCGTCATCATGGGATCAGTCATTACACCTAACACTTACACATGCATATCTCAGGGGTTATAATATCCAAACAACCTCAAACTACTATCCACCGGGCTTCCATCTCTCAGCATTACCTTTTTATGGTTTGTTTGGACAGACCTACGATGCTGGATGCTTAGTTAATATCCTTTATCTCGGTATTCTCATATTCTCAGTTTATGGCATAGGGAAGATTTTATTCAATCGTGAAACAGGTTTATGTTCGGCATTAATAATCTCTTTTATTCCTATGCTTATCAGTCTCAGACGTGATTTCTTAATAGATTTCGCATTAGTTAGCGTTATCTCATTTGCTATATACCTACTTCTCAAAACCGAGAACTTCCATAATTTGAAGTATTCTTTGTTTTTCGGTGCCGGATTAGGATTTGCAGTATTAGTGAAATGGACAGCAGTATTCTTCATTTTTGTACCTTTGTGCTGGCTCCTATGGCAGTGCATAAAAGAGCCAAAGCATTGTGCGTTCTGCGGACGGTTATTAAATCCATCAAAAAAAGTGATAAGAAACGGGTTTTTGGTGTTTTGTTCAGAACGTCACAAACAGAAATTCCTCAAAGAAGGACGATTTGTCCTGACAAATGCACATAATTTCATATTTGCGATTCTAATTTTTGTAGCTATTGCGGGTTTCTGGTACCTACCGAATTTCTCAATTTTTACGAGATTGACAAAAGCATCTTCATATTATGGTGCTGTGGAAGGCGATCCAACAGGCTTAATGGGCTTCTGGTATTACATCAATGCAATAAATGTTCAGTCTTGTCTGTTTTTCTCGGTTTTGATGTTTATAGGGTTGTTAGTATTCTTCATAAACTCTAAATATGCAAGTAAAGACAAAAAATTACTGATTGGTTTTTCGATTCTATTCCCGTTTATTGTTTTTTCAGTTGCTGGAAACAAAGATATTCGTTATACACTACCAATCTTAATTTTCTTGGCTTTAGTTGTATGCTACTGTATATCGAGCTTAAAAACTCCAAAAAAGATAACAATGCTAAGTGCTATTTGTGTAGTAGGAGTTTTGCAATTATCAACCATAACATTTGGTGTTCCGTCAGTTTCAGTATCACACAGTATTTATCCAAACACTGTGCAACCGCAACAAGATGAGTGGCAAATAGAGAATATTTTGGATACATTATCAGCAAATATCCAAAAAACACCAGCCAATGTTTTGATGCTCTATAATCATCCATATATGAACTGGAGAACGCTTGAATTCTATGCATTTAAAGAAAAGTTACCCTTCAGGGTTTACAACTATGAGTTCATTTCTTCTTATCCGTCAGAAATCAGTAATTTCGATTTTGTACTTTATGCATTAGATAACAGTTCTAAGAACCAAACAATCCAGCAACAGATGCTAAATGAGGCAAATTCTATTTTTGTAACTCATATAAGCGAATTTAAAAAGATTGATGAGATGGAGCTACCAAATAGTGTAAAAATCCAGATATATGAAAATAAATATAGATGTGAAAATGAGCCTTAAATGTGTTAATTGCGGAAGAAAAGCAACTATGGGAAGTTTGAGTCATCCATACTGCAAATCTTGTTGGGATAAATTATGGAAAGGTAGGGAAGACCAATATGTCAATTGGCTCAAATATCATGAGACCATTTTAGGAATGCTATGGTATAAGAAAAACATCCTAAAACATAAATTGAGTTTTTGGGACAGATTTTTATTACGAATTTTGAAATAAAAATGGAAACAGAAATCAAAGATAATAGGGTATTAGTGCGAGCGAGTAACGGAACAGCAATAATCGAAGATGAAGGTAAGAAAATCACAGTTATAGGTGTATGGAGCAATGATGAGTTGAGAGCATTAGTCAATACGGTTAGAAAAGTCAGAAAAAAATCAACTAATAAAGGAGGTAACTGAAATGGGAAGCGCATGGATATGTTCTCGATGTGGTTTTGTTTTTCTATGGGTTAGGCACGGTAAAGAGACGAAACCAAGAGAATGTCCGGGATGCGGAAGTACGGAAATTGATAAAATGGAGGGATAAAATTGTTATACGAGCTTTTACTTACTACTTTGTTTTTAGTTTGGATCATAGACTGCATAGTATGCTTTTTTGTAGGTGCTTTTTATGCTGACAGAGAAGAGATTCCATCAAGCGCGTTATTTATGGTTCTTTCATGTATAGCATTAACAACATTTGTAAATTACATAATGATATAAGGAGAAAGAAATGAAAATAGCGGTTTTACATGATAGATTTATCGAAAGAGGAGGAGGCGAGTATCTTAGTTCAGAAATAGCAAAAACTCTAAATGCACCACTCTATACGCCTTATGTAACAGACGATGCTAAAGAATATACTAAAGGTATCAAAGTTATTCCATTTCGACAAAACAAATACCTTAACTCGTGGTATAGCTGTTTAATACACAGAGAAGTCATAGAAACAGCCCTTATTTGTTTTGATTTCGAGCAACTGGATTTATCCGAATATGACCTAATTTTCTCAAGTGGTGTTCTCAGCCGGTCTTACATACCAACACCAGAGCAATATGTTATAAACTACATGCACAGTCCGCCGAGGTGGTTATATGATATCCACAGAGTGAGAATGGACATGCTTAAATGGTACCAGCCGAAGCTATTAGCGAAATTTTGGGCGCAATGGTGGCGGACATGGGATTTAACAGTAGATAGGTATATTGATAAATATGTGACAAATTCAGAAATAACACAGGCACGGATAAGGCGATATTTTGGTAGAGATTCAGAAGTTATCTATCCACCAGTTTATACTAAGAATTATGAATGGAGAAGCGATGAAGGTTATTTCCTGTCTTTATCGCGTGCCAATCCAGAAAAGCGAGTGGATGTAATTATCAAAGCATTTAAGAATTTACCGTGTAATATTCTGTATGTGGCGGGTTCAGGTACTGAACAGTTCAAAAACTTAGCAAAAGCTTGTCCTAATATTGTTTTTTTAGGTAGTGTATCAGAAAATGAGAAACGAGCATTATTAGCGAACTGCACTGCATTGATTTCAATACCGATGCAAGAGGATTTCGGTATTGTTCCGATAGAAGCATTTGCAAGTGGTAAGCCTGTGATAGGAGTTAAAGAGGGTTTCACTCAATACCAAATCAAGCCGTATGTTAATGGTTTATTTGCTGAACAAGCTACACCAGGGGGATTGGAAAAAGCGATAAGAGAGTTCCAAAAATGTGATTGGGATATTGAGGAGATTAAGAATTGTGCTAAGAAATATGATATAAATGTCTTTCAAAATAAAATAAAGGAGGTGATTAAAAATGAAAGTTAAGATATTAACAACAAGACCAGAAGGGTGTGGAATAGGTGATTATACAAAAAAATTAATACAAGGATTGAAATATAAGTATCTAACCGTAGAGCCAGTTTATATTAAAGAGAATAGCTTAAACATATTCCATTATCTTTCTGCATTAAAAAACTGCATATTTGGTTCAGATATAGTTCATATCCAGTTTAACTATTCGTTTTTTGGTGGTTTATGGAAAATTCCGGGCATATACTTACCCCTATTTTATTTTACATTGCAGTTAGCTCAGCGATATAAATTTAAAAATAAAACAAACATTATAACAACTTTACACGAGTTCAGAGACCCCAAAAAATGTAAATTGGGCTTTTATTATTCTTTCCTCAATAAAATAGTAGCAACCCACTCCGATATTTTAATATCTCTTTCTAATGAGACAAGAGCCATATTGATAGAGCAGGGAGTACCAGAAAGAAAAATCAAAGTTATTGAGCATGGTATATTATTAAAACCCAAAATTTATGATAGTAATTTAGCAAAACAAGAGTTATGCAATAAATTAGGTTTAAAACCTTCTGATTACATAGTAACTATATTAGGTTATATCCATAAAAAAAAGGGACATGATAGAGTTATCGAAGCGATAAAAGAGTTAGATTCTAATGTAAAACTGATAATTATTGGTGAGCCACGAACAAAAGAGCATAAGCCGTACATAAGTTATCTGAAAAATATGATAAAGGAGAATGGATTAGAAAAGAGAGTTATTTTCTGTGGATTTATAGAAGATGATAAGTTACCTGTTTTTCTTAATGCAACAGACCTAATGATACTACCTTATCGAGAAATTAGACAAAGCGGTATTTTCAATTATGCTATGGCATATCACTTACCTATAATAACATCAGACCTACCTTTTTTTAGAGAAATCGAAACAATCTATGGCTGTATTCATATTTTTACTAATAACTTATCCAATGATATTGATTATCTTCTAAAACATGCTGATTATAGGCAATACTTACGGAAAAAAGCAAAAGAATATGCAGAAATGAATAGCTATGAGAGGACATGTTTTGAGTTGTACAAAATATATCTATGTGTTGGTGAGGCAGATCATCCAGCGATAATTTATAGAGATAATGCACAGAAAGAACGAGTAAGATTTTTAATTAGACATATAAAAGGAGAGAAAGTTCTTGAAGTTGGGTGTGCAACGGGCTATATCCTAAGAAAAGTCTATGAAGAGAGAAAAATAGAAGGTATAGGTATTGATATAAGGAAAGATAGGCTCTTATATGGAAAGATAACTTATCGAAATTTAGATTTTATCAGTGCATCAGGTGAGTTCTTACCTTTCAAAGATGAAAGTTTTGATACAGTACTACTCCCAGATATTCTTGAGCATGTAGATTATGAGAAAGCAATAGCAATACTAAAAGAGGGCAAGAGAGTTGGTAAAAAAGTTTTAGTTTCAGTTCCAACACCGACAGGTAAATGGTTTGACAATCCAGAGCATGTATGGAGACCAACATTAGAAGCTGTTTCAGCTTTAGATACTGATATAAAAGTAGTTGTAACTAAAGACTTTACTTATGGCATTATAGAAAAATGAGAATTTTATTTATCAATCCACATGGATTTGGGACAAATGAGTATCCTCCTCTTGGTCTTCTTTATCTTGCTTCAATTGCCAAAAAAAACGACCACCAAGTAGATTTTTTTGATGCAGGAGTAGTCAAAAATAAACTTAGTAATGCTATTGAATATGTTAAAAACAAAAATCCTGATGTAGTTGCTTTTACTCTTTATACAGTTAATTTAATTGATAGCTTCGCTCTTATCAAAAATATTTCTGAGTTGAAACCAAAGCCAGTTATAGTGGTAGGGGGACCACATGCAACTGCTTTACCAGAAAAAACTTTACAAGAATGTCCAGAAATTGACTATTTGATCTACGGTGAAGGAGAAAACACCTTTATTGAACTTTTAGATGCATTGGAAAAAGGAGGTGAAGTAAAAAATATCAAGGGAATATATTATCACAATAATGGACTTGTAATGCATACTGAGCCTCGTCCTTATATAAAAAATTTAGATAGTCTTCCTTTTCCTTCTTATGATATAATCCAAAAATATCGTTATCCTATGGATATGGTAGTGAAGGGAAAAAGAGTAGCGACAGTTATCACTTCACGAGGTTGTCCATATCATTGTACATTCTGCAATAAAGCTGTTTTTGGTGACGAATACAGGAGGAGAAGTCCTAAGAATGTAGTTAGTGAGATTAAAGAGCTAATAAATAAGGGAGTAGATGAGATTTATTTCGTTGATGATTTATTTGCCTTTAATAAGAAATGGCTATCGGAATTTTATAAAGAGTTAGATAAAGAGAAGATAAGAATACCGTGGAAATGTCTTGGTAGAGTAGGGACACTTAGGTATAGCGATTTCAAAGCTATGAAAGATCATGGATGTTATGTTATAGAGTTGGGTATCGAATCGGGTAATGATAAGATATTAAGAGATATCAACAAGAAAATAAATATTAAAGAAGCAGAAAAAAGGGTGAAAGAAGCAAAAAGAGCGGGGTTAGCAGTTCATACATTCTGGATTTTAGGGCATAGACTTGATACTGAAGAAACAATAAAGCAAACCATAAATACAGCAAAGAGGTTTAATTCTGATTTTGTGTCTTTTTTTGTCCTTGTTCCTTTTCCTGGCACAGATGTTTATAGTTTCGTTCCTGAAAAATTAAGATACAAATGGGAAAGAATAGGCTATTATCACAAAGATGTGCTACCTATCAGTATTTGTAAAGTTCCTCCTCAACGATTATTAGAGTTAGAAGAAAAAGCTTTTTTGGGTTATTTTCTTAGATATAGGTATATTGTAGATAATATTCTCTTTACTAAAAGTGGATTAAGACTAATAAAGATTAAAATGATACTATGGAGATTGAAAATCCATTTAAAAAGATTTTAAAATGAACGAAAAAATTTTGATAGGGACGACATTAGTTAGTGGGTATGATTATATCATTGACGAGTTTCTAAAAAATCAAAAATCAATACAAAAGAAATACCCTGATTCAGAGCTCATAATCTCAACAAGCGATGACAACTTCAAAATAGATATTCCCAAAGAGCTAAATTGTAGAGTTATCAAATATCAGAAGTCATCAGTTATTAGCTCTGATAAGCTTTTCATTCCACAAAAAAACAGAATTCAAGATATGGTAGATGGCAGAAATGTTGTCCGCGACTACTTTCTAAAGAGCGATGCAAAATATTTCCTTTCAGTAGATGCCGATATGGTTTATGATCCTAACATCATATCAATACTCATGAACGAAATAAAAAACAACGATATAGTTATGAGCGGGTATATGAAAAAAAATCACAGACTTGGATATAGCTTAGGATGCGCTTTGATAAGAAGAGAAGTTCTTGAAAAGGTTAGATTTAATTGCTTAATTTTTCCGTCTTCTCCAGATATGCCAAATATAATCGAAGACGGCTGGATGCTTGAGTATGATGCTATTAAAAACGGGTTTAAAGTTAAGCGAGGTGTATTTGTGGAAATAGAACATATAATAAACAAAAAAGAGAGATTAAGAGTCATACCAAGAGAAATCACAACTTGGGAAAAGATAAAAGCCAATTCAGTAATAAGATACTTTCTTGTCAAGCTTTGTATTCTTACGAAGCGAGATTTGCCACGAATAATTATAAAAAAGATAGGCTGTGAACTTTAGCTCAAAGTCGAAGAAAATGAAGTTTGAAGTTGTTAAGACAATGGATAGTGATTACAAACGAAACTGCTCCCGTCTTGATTTCTGGTTCTATGGACGGCACAATGAAGATTTTATATATTTTGAAGACATATTTTTGGGTTTGAAGAACCAAATCTATCTAAAGAATTTATTGGGCGCAACAGAGTTAAGGGTTACAAAATCGTGCTTGTGGCTCGATAAATTCTATCCACCGCGTTCACGTCAGAGTATTCAAAACCTTATTGTTAGTATTGACAGAATCCATCAAATCCAGGAAGGAAAGCTTTATACTCATGCTGCATGTGTATCAAACGACGATATGACTATTCTAATAGTAGCATATCCAAATGTAGGAAAAACACTATCTACACTGCAATTTCTCAAAGAAGGATGGAAATACATAAGCGATGATACGGTTCTAATAAATAATAAAGGATATGCATTCCTTACAGCTTTTGCTTCAGCTATTGGATACAAAGATTTTCTGAGGTTTATAAAGCCTTCTGATATAGGGTGGTGGAAGTTCCATCAAAAAATGATAATGGCAAGAATACACCATCTTAATAAGGCTATTGAAAGGGTAACAAATCCTCCGTTACTTAAATTAGCTGATTTGTATCCAACAAAGAAAAGTGCAAAGGTGGATGTGGTAGTCACAATCGAAATAGGACCGAAAAGAATTAAAAAAATGAGTTTATCAGAAATCACAGAAAAGATAACCAATATCAATAGCTACTCACTTGGAAGAATCAATAACCCTCTAATTTGGGCTTATTCTTATTTCAATGATAGTTTCAGTATTAATAAACTTGAAAATAAAGAAAAAGCGAACTTAATGAGCTTTCTTGAGAAATGTGATAATTTTTATAGTTTGGCATGTAATAACTGGAACTGGATAAACATGATAAAGGCTATTTTATAGAGTAAAAATGAAAATACCGAAACAGAAACGAATAAAATACATTGGTGGTTTAAAACTACTCTTTGCACGTTCTTCGTTCTATATTTCAATCCTTAACTTCCTGATGCTTGCCAGCACCTCGTATGTAATAGTGGTAAAAAAATACTTCTATATCCCGTTCTGGCTGTTCATACTCAGCATGATATCCTTAATCGTAATAGTGATGTTTTTTGAATGGGCTATTATGCTACCATCAGAGATAGCATTTACAAATTGGCAATACTATGAGCACAATAGCCCAATAAGAACTGATTTAGAGACTATAAAAAAGAGCATAGAGGAGTTAAAAAAGAAGCTATAAAATAAAATGAAAAATAAAGAAAATTGTGTTAGTCTAAGCGATATTTCGTTTATAATACCAACGAACCGCGAGAAAATCTATACTATCGAATCAATACCTAAAGAGTGCGAAATAGTTATCTCACGTGCGAAACCACTTGGTGCAGCACGGAACGATGGCATTGCTCGTGCCACGAGGAACTGGATAATTTTGTGTGACGACGATATCGAGTTCAGTGAACATTTTTTAGGATTGTTATGTGGGCTTGCGGAAGAGCGTACCATAATCGGGTTAGAGGGCTATTATCCCAGCCCGTTTGTGATAGGCAGGTTGATGATGTTTGCGAAATCAGCATGGATAGAGTTAGGTGGGTTTGATAAACGTGCGCATGGTGATGAAACGGAATGGCAGATGCGTGCTATCGAACATGGCTATAATATCGTCAGGCTGAGCCGAAGCTGTGTTTATCATTATCCACATAAGAAAGTAAAGCCAAAAACGGAATTTGGCAATATTCTGTATTTGCTTAGAAACCATCCAAAATTTCCGTTATATGTCTTAAAATTAGTTTTGGTAAAGTTACATGATAGTAGCTATAATGAGGAATATATAAGGAGGTAAAAATGTCTATAAATGGAGAGATAGTAATAAATAACGAGAGCGTCCTATCAGAGCTAAAAACAATCCAGCGCTATCTCAAGAAGAAGGGCTTAAATGCGACAGAATCCGATATAGTGCTTGCGTGTATAAGACTCGCAAAGCGCTTAGGCAGCGATAACTGGAGCATCTATCTCGAATTAAAAACAATGTTAGGATGTGAAACAAAATAAAAATGGATAGAAAGCGACTACTTCTAAAGCAAAGAATAAACCAGTTTCTTCTAATAATAGCTATAACAATATTAGGGCTACTGTGCTATGGAATATACTATTTCAACTTATATAGATTGGCATTACTTGCTTTTATTGTAATATCAGGAGCATTTCTTTTGGCAGTTGCTCTTTCGATTGCACAGACATAAAAATCAACCAAAATTTTATGAGGTAAAATGAAAAAAGAAAGTAAAAGGTTTTTAGGGTTTTTAGGAGTGACAATAATAGTATTATCTACAATAGCATTAGGGCTTGGATGCTATATGTTGTGTTCTGCGTGTTTTAAGTTATATAAGCTGGGATGCATGAGTGAATTTGCTGCTATGCTAATAGGGGCTATTCTTATGGCGTTTATAGCTTTTGTTATCTATGTAATATCAGTAACATGGAAAGAACTGAAAGAGACAAGAAAAAATAATTAGGTAAGGAGGTGAAACAACATGAAAATAAACAAAAACAAATTACTTCTATTACTTCTATTAGATATATTAGGTATTATAGTAGCATCATGGATGATAGGCTTTGGGTTGTGCGGTGTATGTTCTAATTTGGTTAGTGCGTGGGTCTTGGGGCTTGCAATAGCGACAGTGGGTGTATTTTTTGTATTTAAAATAAAAAAAACTGAAACAAAAAAAGAAAAAAGTTTTTTAACAGTAACTTCAATAGCAGTATATGCGGTAGCATTAGGGATTTTCAGTTGTATCTTGCTTTCTGTGTGCTTTAATTTATATAAGTCGGGTTATATGGACGAACTTGCTTTTATGCTATTAGGAGCAGACCTTGCGGGTATGATAGCTTGTTTTGTCTATGTCATATCGGCACTATGGAAAAATCTGAGTAATTTACAAAATGTCAATTAGAGCTTTTTCTTTTTTTCTTAATGTTAGAACACAAAAATGAAAGAAAGTGATTTTCCATCACTTATTATTTGGTCTATTGAGTTAGCATGTGCCGTCTATGGCATAGTAATAGGTCTGTACTTAGCGTTAGCATCCGACCTACCAGCTTCAAACAAATATCTATCAGTATTATTTATATTTGGTGGTGCATTAGTAATAGCGCTTTTGGTGATAGATAGATTGAGGAAGGTGAACGAATAAGTGTTTTTCGATACAAAGAAAGTAAAAGGTAAAGATGGTGAAATAGAAGTAACAGCGGATAATCATGGTGTAGCGATAGAGGATGGAAAGAATTGGATATATCTTTGGTGGAAAGAGTGGGATGGCGTGAAGAAGGCAGTAGAGGAATTAAAGCGTAAGCACGAAGGCGAATTGAAAGACATAAACTTATAGTAAGAGCGAATGAACAAAGATAAAATAGTAAATTTTACATGGCTTTTAATACAACTTTCAGCTATAACATTAATCATATTTTTAATAGCGATAAAGTTTATATCAGTGATAAAGCCAATAGAGATACCAGAATTTTATGAATATTTATTGTTTATTTTTTCGTGTGTGATAGTGACAATAATGATTATACGAGTAGGATTAGAAGATAGGAAAGAAAAATGAGAACCGTTCTAAGGATTTTAGAGTTAGCAATAGGTATTTATGCAATAGTACTGGCTATTTTGTTAGTAAGCTACCCAATAACGAACCTACCACAATTGAATAGGTACTTAGCAGTAATTACTTTATTTAGTGGAGGAATATTAGTAGTAACAAATAGAATGAAAGTAACAGAAAAAATCAATGGCTTAATTAAAAAGATAGTGCAATGAACGAAAATAAAAGCATTTTGTTATTCATTATGTGGGTTTTGACTTTGGGAGTGGGCATATTATTAGGTATGCTATTAGTATTGACTGAATATGTGCCAGAGCTAAATGTCCAGCTACTTGCTACGATTGGCTATTGGTGTGAAGTAGCATTATTAGTGATTTTAATAGTGGGATTGAAAGATTATGAAATTCGAGTCGTTCCAAAGCATGATAGTAGTAGCAACAAAAATAAATAAATCAACAATGATATGAGTTGACTATTTTTAACCTTTTTATTGTTTGAGCTTTTTTAATTGGTTTTGTAACAACCATGATATGAGTTGGCTATTAATTGCAACTCTCTCAATTCCAAAAACAATTCCTCTGAGGAATTTTTAAATAGTTTTATAGCAACTATGATACGAGTTGACAACCCTAAAAATTGAAGGAGGAGCAAATGTCAGAAAAAAATAAATTATATGCAAATATAGAAGCGATAGTTTTATTGGGAGTGATAATAGCACTAACTTTGCTGTCAGCGATTCCTTTTTTTATTTCGTTGTATCTTTTTATAGGCTATTTTCTATTTTTAACAGGCTATTTCATAATTTTAATAAAAAAGCATTCTTTGAAAGAATTTTGTCCTTTTCTTGTGACTATTTTTGTAGTTTGTTATCCTTTACTAATAGTGGGATTTGTAATCAAAAAAATATTAGGAGGTGATAACAAATGAATTTCTCATCGTGTATTGATTTTAGTATTGGAGTAGTGATGCTCACTGAAGATGAAATTGGGCAGATTAATAAAAAATAATCATCAAAATATAATAAAATGCGTGAAGAAATGATGAAATACAAATATGAAAATAAAGAAGACAAACTAAAAGACCATATAGTGTACCGAGCGCGGTCAGTAATAGTCGAGAAGCGTGACAAATACGATTCAGGCATATTCAAATTCAGGGACGTTTTTGTACGGTTCGCACGCAACAGCCTCGAACTAAGCGACCATAGCGATTTCTATCCCCAGCTAATGTATTTCCCGTTATACGAGATTTCAAAAATAGAAATGGACATAGAAGAAGAGCCAGTTAATCCTAACGAGCATAAAACATTTTATATGCATTAAACACAAATATTTTAAACAAAATGACGAAATTAGCATTAGGAGCATTAATAGCCTTAGTGTGTTTGTCTTTAGCAGCACCAGCGGTAGCATATAGTGTTTCAGGCTATGTCAAGCTCTCTTCAGATGAGCCTGTTAAAAACGCTCAGGTCAGCAACAACATAACATCCGATATAGCCATTACCGATGCAACTGGTTTTTATGTTTTGAACTTATCAGACGGCACATATCGAATAACAGCCTCAAAACAGGGCTATACAACCAACTCCACTACTATAACAGTTTCAGGTGCTGATATAGCGAATGTGAACATAACACTGGCTACTCTCTATACCGATTATGAACTTGACTATCAGCAGTTCTTAATAGAGCGAGGCAAGGCAACCTTATGGCTATTTCTGGGCTTGCTCGGTTTGGATTTCGCGCTCATCTTGTTTTTCTTCAGAAACACACGCAACAGGATATACGGCAACATTGTAATAGGGCTGGTTTCGGTGTTTCTCACATTCATATTAGCGCATAGAGCGTTATTATATCCAATAGAGATGCCCGATCTTGCGATGTTTTTGAATGGTGTAGCGGTTATCATGGTGATTTACAGTGTTCTATTGATTATTGAAGTCGTTATAGAGCGTTTACGCGGTTCAATCCAATGATTAAAACTTTTGTAATATCTTAAAAAAGGAGGTGATAAACTAAATGAGGAAAGATGAAAATCATGTATGGTGGTATTTAAGTATAGGATTTTTTGTCCTGTCAATATTTTACGGTATAGCATTGCTAACTTATCCTTATCAAAAAGCAGTGCTTTTACTCCCGTATGCAATACTTATATTGCTGGTTGATATATTTCTTATTTATAAAATTTGTAAAATAATCATAAAAAAGAAGTTTTATAAGCAACAAACTCTTAGAACTAAATAGTTAGGAGCAAAAAATGCGAAGTAGAGAAAAATCTGTAATATGTGGTTTGGGAGTAGCAACAGTAATTTCTTTGCTTTATTTAAAAAATAGGAGGTGATAAGAAATGATAACCAAATTTAATAGCAAATTAGAGAAAGCAATGTGTATATTATTAGGAACATTAACAGTATTATTTTTTTCTTCAGATTTTGCAAAGTTTTTTGCTCCTTATGGAATAGCTGTGGTGACAATAATGCTTGTAACAATATTAGAACCTATAAAAAAGGCAATAGAGAATACAAAATTATCTGATCCTTCATTGGTTTTATGGGCAGTTGGATCGATATCAATGGGCTTTGCGACATTGATTTTTAGTGATTATGCAGTGTACTTAAATGTTGTTGTAATAGTTATGTTAGCAGTTACTACTTTGACATTCTTCATAATTAGAGACATTATGCCTATATTTTTTGCACCGGTAGTTGCTTTCGCAATATTTATGAATCGTGTAGCAGAGTTTTTAGTGATATTCAATCTCTTATTATTTTTAGGAGCAATGATAAATCATAAGTTCGTCAATAAACAGATAGGTGATAAAATGCAATTGAATAAAATAGGAGGTGAGTAGCAAAAATGGTAAAGAAATTAAGTAAATTAGAATGCGCTTTAGGCATATTATTAGGAATACTATTTATAATATGCGGTGTGGAACAGCAACTCATACTATCGGGTTCGGATCAGCATGCAAAGTTCATTTCTTCAGAATTCCTAAAGTTTTTCGCTCCTTATGCTTTAGTTATAATAGCATTGGAGCTTGTGATAATTAGTGATGTGATTAAGCAGTCAATAAAAAAGAAAAAAGAGCTAAAAGTGAACAAAATAGGTGATAAAAGTGCAGTTGAATAAATTAGGAGCTGAAATAAAATGAGATACTGGAGTGCACTTTTGACGCTTGTGGTTTTGATAGTCGCAGTGATATTCATGACAATGTACGGCATATCCTCGCTTTCGGTACTGAACAGTGTAACGAACATGTCAGGTAGCCCGTATCAAGCCCAGTGGAATGCTACAACGAGCACAGCAATAACCTCTATTTCAGTTATGCAATTATTGCCATATCTATTGATAGTAGCAGCAATAGTTTTAGGGATTTCATATCTTGCTTTTTCAGTCCGTATCAAAAAAAGCTGGTAATTTTTTGAGGTAAATAGTCAGAGGAGGTAGCAAAATATAAATGCTTAAAAAAGCGATTTTAGATAAAATTATCAAAAAAGCAAAGAAGAAAGTAGAGGAAGAAGGAGCAAGAGGAATAATAATAAGAGATGAATTTGCTTATGACTATTTCATGGTCTCAGTAGAAGTAGAAGCGGAAGTAATGCCAGAATACGAATATAAAATAGG
>Ga0190336_1000007_pt1 | contig 55558 bp, 56 predicted proteins | sample 487204910_MG_FD_161651 | JGI IMG/M metagenome (GOLD analysis project Ga0190336, IMG submission 161651) | Hydrothermal vent sediment bacterial communities from Southern Trench, Guaymas Basin, Mexico - 4872-04-9-10_MG | ecosystem: Environmental > Aquatic > Marine > Hydrothermal vents > Sediment ...
TAGTTATGAGTGGTTGACGTTAAAGGTAAAAGAGGATGGTGTATTTTTAGATGCTATTGTTGTTAAAGCATATGATGATTCAGATAATCGTATTGTAATGCATCATGCCAATCTTGCTCCTGATTACGGTACATCTGATGTCTATCCTATTATGACAACATGGTTTGGGTATGCTTTAGTAGGTGTTGAAGATAGTTCACGTATTGATCATTTTGTGGTTGAAAAGATTTAAATTTTATGTATAATAATATTGGAGGATTAACATGGGTTTCTCAATAATACCATCGGATCATTATATAAAGCCCGGTCGGATAACAGCAGCAGATATTAACCGGGCGTTTGATGATATAAATAATAGGCTTGGTGGCTCAAATTATGTTTTACCGCTTCTTGTTGCAGATACCAATATTATTTATCTTTCGCGCATTAGTGAATGGGGTCCTGATGATGTTGAAGTACATGTGAGAGATGTGACCCCTTATTCTACTGATCCAGCAACAAGGACAGGTACGCTAAAGATATTGCCAAGTATTCCTACCGGTAGTTGTGTAAAGGATACCTCCACATGGGAGATTACTATTGAAGGTACGACGATTGGATCTGGGACGTTTGATGGAGCAACGCATGAGTTTAGTGGTATAGCTTTATATGGTAAGACGATAACAGTACATTTTCATTTTGATTTTGATGATTCGGTTGGATTTTTAGACGTAAGGGAGAAGGTTTTATTTAATTTCCAGCTTGCTGTAGAAGCGTTGACTGATGCTACTGATAAGCCCTGGAGTTATTATACAATTGTTGGACGCGCCGAACCACTGCCTTCATTTGCGTCTTCATATCCCCATGTGCTTGTCAGATTTGATTCAAGGGTTGTTGAGACAGATGCTACAGGGACGGCTATGGTTACTGGTACCGTGTACTTTTCGTGGGGTAGTGATACGACAGGTACACATTGGGAGATCTATAAGGTTATTGATGGTACGGAGACATTAATATCATCAGGAACTGATGCTATATCAGAAAAAAATTTTAGTTTTAATGTTACTCTTACGGATGAGCGGGAGAAGGAGGTTATTTTAAAGGTTATTCTTGGTAATAGTACATTTCCTAATGTGACTTTTACTGATAAGTGTTGGGTGATAACTGATATATCTAATGCTTTACCTCTGATTGAACAGATACCTTCATGTGTTGTTATGCCCCCACTGTGGGAGTCATTCTATACTGTTGGTTCGAGTACTTATGTCTATACATTCTATCTAACTACATCAGCTACCCATTGGGTTGGTGTTGATGATGATAAGCGCGCGCTTAAGTTAGATATAGAGAACGACAATTATGAGATCAGGAAAACTGATGGTACATGGGCAACAATCGCTGATGCCGTTGAGAAAGTAATAGCTATTGCCCATACGCGTAATGCTAGTGGTAGCGAAAATATTTATGTATATGATCCTTATACATTAGATAGTTACATCTATGCAGGTGATGGTAACATACCTTCCGGGGAGACCTTACTATATGTTGATTTTCTTGTAATGTTATCAAAGCAATATGATTACAGTTACATCAAATCACCCGGCGGTACTTATACCTATAATGACAGTCCTATAGAATTTTTATATACAATAGCTGAACATGATACTGGTTTTACAGTTGTAGGTAGCAGGTCACATACGACTCATGTGCATTATTATCCTATTTTGTCATCTTGTATTGCATTTTTTGATCCTACTAATATCAGCATGGAAAGTGGTGGTGGTGTTAGCACCCTTAGGGCTATTATTTTGAATGCTCCGTTACAGGAAGCCGATCTTATAAAATATGGGTTTATTAGCAGTTCTGCATCACCAACGTCGAAAATTGAATATCAGTATGTTATATCATGTCTGGAAGCCCCTGCGGGGATGACAGTTGAGATATATGATGATAGTGATAGCGACTGGCATCCTATTACATCAAGTAGTTATACCATTGATATAGGCGAACTTGATGGTGTACCGGCTTATTACAGTTTCCCCGTACGTGTTGTTGGTACTACTACAGCTAATATTTTATTTAATGTGGAATTAGTTGCCAAATATCACGATGCGTCGGGTACTGTTTCAACAGTATTAATAGAGCGCAGACATATAGCATTGGCTACGTTTTTATCTGGGGGCGCGGCGGCTTATGCAACCTCTCTCTCATTACCCCGCACTAATTTCATGGTTTTTGTTGGTGGATATGGTATGGGTATACCGACGATTGCGAAACCAGATGTTAGTGATATTTACTTAGATAGCAGCACTCATTTGTATTATCTTGGGCTCATCGCTCGCGAACCATTGAAAATTGCTTATGGGGACACTATAGAAGATATCATAGGAGGTGAATCAAGACTTGGTGGTGTAACACTAGAGGATATATCAGCATCCATGCTTGGGTATCGTCTTGATATGGATATTTTATTACCAGCGGGAGTGCTAAAGAGTGAAATCTATGTTGCTTATGATCCATCATCAAAACATATCATAATAAGTAGCGAGTTTACAGGTGGTTGTATTCCTATAGGTGTATTAATAATTGAACGTTATGCTGAAACATTGTATCCGTCGTTGAAATTCATCCCCTATGTACACACGTATGTATATGAGGCAACACGTGGCTTAGAGGTGGGCCGCTTCGGTTTGGTGGACAAGGTTGGGGCAGATAGTCCTGTTATTGTTGCGACAACACATTTTGAAAATGCTGATGATTTGACAAATTTGCTTGCGCTTATGAATATTGGTGATAGTTGTTTGCTTATTGGTGAGAATTATGCGAGTAGCGATTCCCTGAGATTCCCTTATGTGATGGGTGTAAGGAAGCTTGCGGAGGATAAGGTAAAGCTTACGATGCTTACTGATGTGGGTATGGCAACTGTTTTAATGGAGAGTGCTAGCAAGTATGTTTATCCAGTATTAGATGTATTTAGAATTTATTATTTGGATGCATCCGGATCTCTACATACAGTCCCACCACCTATGGGGGCGGTATATACAGGTTCAGCTATAACTGATACCCTTGTGCCATTAGCTGATTTGGGTGACGATCGAAAAATATTAGAAAATATTGGTGAGAAAGTTGTTATCATAGTTGAGCCATACATATATGTCGATAAAACTCTTTTACCTGATCCAAATATTAATATTATGAAAATGGAAGTTGTGTGCTCTGGTTCATATTCGATGGGTAGTGGAATACTTGTGCGACATTTTATAAGACTTGTTGATGAACATGGTATACATCATATAATGAGTATACCTGTGAAAATCATGTTATTTGGGTCTATGTATAATGCTCTTGGTGGTTGGGGTACATCTGGTGGTTCTGGTGGTCCATTTACACCTATAAGCTAATGTATAAGTATGTTAACATAGATGAAGCCGGTAGTAATGTTATTCCATTGTTTACGATGCATGGGCATATTATGCCGTGGGTTGTGCATAATGTATTTGCTAGTGAAGAAGGCTATGCTGCAACGGGTTATTACCTCCATCCATTTGATGTTGGTGGTATTAAATATTACTTTTATCATGAGCTTCCATCGGTGCCATCTACATTGAATGTTTATAGAATTGATGGGGTACCATTGATTGAGCACGTTGATTATGATTTAGTTGGTAATAGGGTTTATCTTGATTGGTATTGGAGGTATGAGTCTATTATTATTGAAGCCGACGGCGTGAAGTTGGCTGCTGATTGGAGACCATATGAATTGTCAACAGAGCCAGTAGCTGATGCTAAGCGACACCATTTTCTTGTTCCTGTTGGAGATATAATTGAATTTGACGGTTCAGAAGCAGGGCTTCACTATTATTATCCGCGCCTTATCCCTAGGAAGGTTTCAATGCCACCTGTTTATTATGATAGGTTTGATTTAGTCTGGACACCGCCTTCTGGTACTATGTTATATGTTAAAGCGAAGCGGAAGAGATTTATAATTTATCAGACAGTACCATACGTAACATTAGATTTGGCGCACTATTATACATGGGATGGTTCTACATATGTTGAACATGATGTTAGTGATGTGTTATATTTTAAAAATACGGGGGAGATAAAATTTGATGATTATGTACCTTATGATGAAATAAGTTTCAAGGTTGTATCTGTTGATGGGATTGTTATGAACTTAAATATAAATCCTTCGAATCTTGAGTTATTGTCGAGGACCGAATTCATGCCATCATTTTTAGTTGGTTATGCCATGGCATCTGATGCATTTCTTGTATCAGTTAGAGGATTTGACCACCGCATTCATTACTATGATTTTGGAGATATTAAGTCTGAGTTACACGGTATTACTGATGTTTTTTGGTTATGTGAATATAGATTATTAGATCCTCTGAAACGGTTAATGATGGTAAGACATGATGTCCATCGAAGGAGAGGAGGATATGTATAGTATTGGTGAGACAGCCATTATACCGGTTTTATTTTTTGATGAGTCATATAGTCTGATGGATCCTGTTGAATTGGAAGGGGAGTATGTTACCCTTACGATGTATCGTCTTGATGCAGCACCGTCTGTAGCGAAATTTATTGATAACTTTAAATGGATATACACAGGGGCTGCAGGCTTGTACGATCTAGAGGTTGTTGTTGAGGAGAATATACTAAGTGGTGGAGATTATTATATTGGGGCAACGAGATATGATGTGGGTATTTATGCATTAAAGGTTAAGCCGCGGCTTCCTGGCACTTATTATATTGTTGTAGAGGCTCATGCATCTGGTCTTGCTAGTGAATGTACTTTACAAACCTTTACCGTAAGATTCATAGAGAAGAGAGACCCATCATTATTATTAATGGAATGAGTGAGTTAGCAACAGCGCGTGGGCTTCATCGTATAGTAATGTCGTTACCTGATGATGCATATACGGCAACTATAAAACGATTTAAGGATTCGTTATTGTATGAGGAATCAGTTAATCTTGAGAAGCTTGATACAGAAAAGTATCTCCTAGAGTTTGTTGATAAGTCGAGTGGTGATGGCTTGATATTTATCCAAGTTGTTAATTCTGTTGGTGATGTAGTAGCTTTTGAGGCCATTGGGGTTAGTGAGGTAAAAACAGATGTATTATGGTTAGTTGGTTATGCAGATACCTATGGTGTACGTTATCCATTAGCAAAGGATGCATTTGTTATATTAAATCATAGTGATTTGCATTATCTGATAAGGAAGAAATTAAAAGGTAACAGGTTTGGGAGGTCATAATGAATGTTGCGGTTGATAGATTCGTTGTCTTGCCTATAACATTTAGAACTAGTGGTGGGTATGCTACATTAGATCCATCTACGAACATAGATGTGGATATCACATATCTTCCGAATTTCGATAGTGATGATGGATCGACGGCAGTCAGTACATATAATATTTTTAACCCCCTAAGTGACCCGAATGTTTGCATTCTATCCTTCCTGTCATCGAAGAGGGGCATCTATATAGTAAAGGTAACATATACAGGGACTGAAATATTATCAGAGCCACCAACTAAATATTTTGTTGTAACATGTGGTAATGATTATGATCCACCGCTAAAGCATACATATGTATATAATCCTCTAACTGGTAATGTATCTGAGGTTCATACAGATTATTACAAAGATAGTGAGAGTACTGAAACCATTTTCAGGAAGAAGATTGTTGGGTTCGTCTATGAAGAGGATGGTGGTGAAGCACGGCTTAATGAGGTAACGGATAAGAATGAATGATACGTAGGGAAAGAGAAACATATGCTGGGGCTGTCTATGTAACTGGTATACCGCTGCCTCTGACACCAAGAGCGTTTGATGGATTATACATCGGGGGACTTCTTTTGCCTTACTATGTCCCCAATGAATTCTATGATCGGTTGCAGACAGATACTGTTAACTTTATAAATGCTGTCTTTGACTTCTGGAGGCCGGCGGGCTTATGTCACTACGTCTATTTGAAAGATTAGGTCTAGGAACAACTGATATAGATCGGACGATCGATATCCTATTAGAGTTGCGTGATGCGCTTCAGCAGCTATCTAGGTGCGAGAAGCGCAAGCTATTAGAATCATATACTGATTTTGGTGGTTATCCATCTGATTTCAAGGAGCTTGTTGCCTTATTAACAAAGATCGAGGCATATGTTGAACTGATTGAACAGCGTTATCCTGCATTTAAGCAGTTCATCGATGATGTTCTTCGGTCACTTTATGATGTAAGACATCTTACATCTAGTGCTGTTTTTTCCTATATGGATGGTATTAATATCGATTATTATCCAGCACCTCATCTGTCATCTGTAACCGAAGAGGTTGATGTTAATGATATAGATGTTAGTGTTGTACCTTATACAGAGGATATCGAGGTTGGTGAGCATTTTATTGCATGTAGTCTTGAGCGTCAGGATAACATACAAAAGATTATATTATCTTTTAAATCTCCTATAAAGGCAACACGGATATGGATGCCAATTTTTGGTGCTAAGGTTGGGAGACTGCTTATTAATACAGTAAGCGCGGGCTTCGATTACTGGTATGGATACATTGTGCCAATCCATAGGGTTATTAATGCTGATGATAAGGTAACTATTGTTGTGGAGATGATGATGAAGCCGCGCTTCGAGGCTGTTAAGAAGCCGGCCGATGTGTGGAAATTATATAAAAAGCCTACTTGGATTGGAGATGCGGTTATTTTGAAGCCGCGCTTGGTATTAGATATATCATCAGGCGCGGGGCTTCTTGAAACAACAACATTACCAATGGTATTCGGCGATAATGGTAGTGTTGTACCGTTTGTCAAGGTAAATGGAATTTATTTCCCTGCAATTAGTCGTGAATATAGTGGATTACCATTTCCATTTCACTATGATGGGCGGTATTATTATTTCCCTATTTATACATCTGGTGATTTCACATCTAGTACGCCTCTTATGGGATATCGTACTGAGTACCGGTTATTTAAATCGTCATCACTTCCGGAGTTATCATATGAGGTTGATTTTTCAGGATTTACACACTGGGTGTTTTGGAATCCTTGGAAAAATAAAATTGAAGCATATCCTTCGGAGGGATTGTTTGCTATACCTCATCTTGAGAGTGAGTTGATTATGATGCCGCCTCCTCCGACGGAATTGCCAGAGGCGCATGAATAGAGGCCAAAATGGCAAGAGATATTGAATATAGGACATATGAGCCATATGAGATACCGCGTGATGTCAGTCCTATATGGGTTGCGCCCCATATTGGCGACTTCGATGCTTATAGTATTTATAACTATTATCTATCTTATGTTGTTGAGAAGGTTTTGAGGTTACCATATGTTGATATTAAGGATGAGGTAGTACAACAGGGGCCGGGCTTATTCATCCCCGGTAAATATATCTTCCGTATCAAGCGTTTTGTTGCTGATGATGCGGTGCCAATTTACAGATTAAGAAAGGGCATCATTTATGTTTATGAGGAGATTAATAATATTCAAGTTTTAGAGGCTATTGTTTTGGATGAGCTTAAGTATGCGGCGGGCTTAATCAATGATGGAACATTTGGGCCTTATCTCAGATGAAGGTTTATAGGAAAATAGATGCGTTTCCCATAGGTGATGTTTTAACAGAGCTGTCTTCGATGATGTACAATGTAGATCAGACCGTTGGTCGTTTATCTCATGTTGTGGATAGGATCGATGGTGTTTCTGATTTATTTGATGAATATATAAAATTATTGCAGACAGTAGCAATTTATACAGAAGATCTTATAGGATTTGGAACATTTGAGAATATCCCCTTGGATGCTGTTGAAACGAATGGTACTGTGATAAATGGCAAACTCTATTCCTATGTTCCTGTTGATAGTAAGTGGATTGTTAAGACGACTGTTGAAGGTCATTTATATATGGATGGTAGTGAGGTACCGATACCAAGTGAGTGTGTTGCTGAGGGGCATATAGTATTTTATGAAGGTGGTACTACGGAGGTGTTAAATCCGACAAATGTTGGGATGCTCTTTGATCGTGATATAAGTAAGGCATATCACTTGGAGGTTGCTGTTCCGGTAAATTATGAAGGAAGGATGGCACGTATTGCTGATGCATTATTTAAGATTAATTTGCAGCCAAGAGATGGCATGGTTTTTGTTGGTGAGCTAAGGATTTATGTTAAAAGTGGTAGGATTAATGATATTTTAATTAATGGAGTATCAAGGATGGTTGATTTGAAGTTTAAGGAACCATATATGGTATTAGAGGTTTTTGATGAGGTGGGAGACATATGGATTTACCTGAAATCATAGGATCAAGATTATCGAACATTTCTGGTATGTGGATAAAGTTAGACCGGGAAGTTTTTGGCAGGAATATTGATGTATTTTTTGCGGAGTGGGTATCAAGAGATTATGATCGTCGTTTGGCTTTTGCTTTATGCAGTCATACGGAAGATAGTGCTGAAGGATTTAGGTATCAAGCACCAGATCTTTCACCTACCCCGAGAGGGGGTCTGTGATGAGACCATTTATCGAACGCATAGTTCAAGACTATTCTGATAATTATGCATCAGTGTGGCGGTATTTAGAGGAATTTACAGATATCAAAGGGATATATTTTGATTTTGTTCCTACATCATTTAAGCGTTACTATGGACCATGGTATCCATTAGAATTTAGGGGGCATCGCTTTTTCTATATAGATCAAGATTCTCCATTCTATCCATCTGATGTACTTGTTTTCTCACCATATCATATTGAAACAAGAGGTGATGCATTTTCATATCAGCAGACATCTGATCCATGGATACCAGTGATATTTTCTTATGATAATGTAAAATTATCTATATATGGTGATGTTGTTTATAAGTTAAAGATAGGGGATAGCTTACAGGTATTTATACCTTTCTTACCTTTGATAGGGAAAATAACAGGTGATTTTTATTGTTCATATAGCGGGAAAAAGTTGTTGTATGTGTATCCTACTGTTGGTGGATTGAGCAGTGGGGTTGGTTGTATTACAACGCATACAGGCACGGGTGCAGCAGATACACGCTTTCCTGTATTGCATCCATTTGATCTAGATAGCGAGTTATCGTGGGATCAATTACTTGTTGAGTATCCCGGTATTCACTGCTTGATACCTAGTAAGGTATCGATAGTATTTACAGATGTTATCGATGTGAATTGGGATGAATTAAATGGTGAAGGTTGTGTTTGGTGGGAATCAGGAATACCATATCTTCTACCTAGAATTGATGCAAAAGCTATTAAGATGCATTTATTTTCCGTGTCGGGAAGTAATGCTTATTGGAATATTGTTGTATCAGTACCATCTTATTCTATTAATAACATTATTGATTTGTTGATGAATGAAACTCATTCAGTTGATGAGGAAGTTGCACCAACATGGAATGATAATGTTCTTATTTATGATTTTAGTGATTTATTTATATATACTGGGATATATAAGCTTGAAGGGAGGGTGAATTTTTGTTATAGTGGTACTATTATAGAGACAGATATTCCTATTTCATTTGGGGTGCTACATATTGGGGATGTTGATGTTGAAATAACCAAAAAGACATATGTAAGTACTGGGGCAACTATTGTAACATACACCATAAGTAGGGGATTTGTCGAGTGTGATAGATTGAAGTATGAGATTGCTTGGAAAGAGGGGATGGAAACAAGGTATATGGAATTGGGATATTCAATCGGACAATTAGATGCTTCACGTTCGGCAACGGATTTTAAGTTACGCATTTATTACAATGATGAGTTGGTGAAAATAATTGATATTACAGACATCAATGAAATAATGATTAGTGATGTACCTTTGCCAATTGCTTATTACATATCTAATGAGAACCGAGTGCATGTTGAGTGGGATAATGAGACATATGAATGTTACGAAAGACTCATTAATATAACGGGTACCACATCATGGGTTGCCCTATCATCATCTCCTTACGATTGGTATCCTGCTGTTGGTGTTAACCTTGCTGCTATTTATAAACTTAAGCATAGAACACTGGGAATAGAAGGACCGAGTATTACAGTAGAAATTAATAATGAGTTAGTGCGTACTGAGATTGTTGATGTCAATCGCAAATACATAGAAGTCGGTGAGATTGAGATTGACGCTTATGCGCGCAGGCCTCAGCTTTATTTTGTCTATGATACAGTTATCCCCAATGGGGCGGCGGGCTTCAAATTCCTAGTATATGGTGACTTTGATGAAGCTAATTTATCTTACAGTTTTGATGGAGTACACTTTCAGCCATTTACCATGGGTGATATTATCTATTTCCCTGAGGTACCAAATTTAGATCATCTATGGGTACGGTTTGAATCAAGTAATGTTAGATATGTGCAAAGTGCATATATTAAGTTTATCTTTTAAGGGATAGAGATATGACAGAAGATAAGTTACTACAACTAATACATAATGGGGAGTTTGATGATTATATTGAAACGCTGAATCTTAGGATTAAAAAGTTGCGCAATATAGCTGATGATTATGCAAAGTTAATGGATGCGATAGAAACAAGTTTTATGTATGATTTAGATATTATCCAAAAGTGGAGCATACATGTCCTACGTGACTATCTGAGGAAGAGATTTGATGTTGTATGGGAGTGGAAGATTTCTGATTGGGATTTGGCTAATATAAAGGCGCAGTTAGCTCACAGTATTGTTGTTGATGGTGTGATGATTAAAGATCTTTATATTTTAAATGGCAGAAGGGTTACATTCGAAGGTACATATCATAATTTAACAGATGTTAATGAGGATACATACTTCCGTATCCATGGTTACCGTCAGGCAGCTGTAGCTTTCCAGATACAGATTAGTAAAGGGGTAAAATATTTAGCAATAAACATGTTCCCCCGTTGGCATCAGTATGTATATTTAATGTCGACTGATGGGCGAAGGTTATCTAATACAGTTCTCAATGCTGGAATTATCCTTATACCAGTAAAGGAGCCTGGCGATTATTTCCTTGTTGTTGGTGAGTTATTTGATAGAGAAAGCATCATAATGATATCGGATATTATTGCGTTGGGGGAATATCAGGATGTACCAGAGGTTACGTTCTCGTGGAAGCCGGCGGGCTTCTACAACTATTTCTTTGCTTATCCATTATTGGCAGGTAAGACGGCTTTGAAGGTAACAGATGGTACTAATAGTGTGGATATTTCATATGGTATTAACTTTATACAAAAGTGGATGGTTGAGGAGTCTGAAGCCCATGCTTCAACCAGCATTGATTATTTAGGGACCCATTACGATAAGGCTTATTTAGTGGATTCAATATCACCTATTGTTGCCAAAAAGATGGAGGGGGAGCGGCTTATTTACTATTTCCCCAAGTTAACCACTGTTAAAGGAAATGGCCGGCTTTTACAACTTGATCTAACCTGGAGATTCACGCGCCCTATTGACATTGATGGTGAAAGATCATTAATCGGTGTTTTTAAGTCTGATGGTAGTGATTTTGAGATTGACGGCATCTATTTATCATTTAGTGAGCCTTTATATTTCATTGACAGAGATTATTTTTATATAAAGGATAGCAGGGGGCATATATATCTTGTATTTAGACGTGATCCAAGTGAATTAGAAGCTGGTGATGCGATATACTGGTATAATCTAAAGGATATGAGCATTAAGGTTAAAGCAACACATGGTGGTGTGTTGTTCATGGGTTCGGATAACACATTGTTACCATTGGCACCTAAGCGTCCAATCAATTTTGAGTTAGGCGGTTATGGTGAAGGTCCATTATTAGCCCCTGGTGGAACTCCTATGGAAGAAGAAGAGGAAATATCATGAAGATTGATGCACAATATTTTGAAAATTATTTCAAGCAATATGCTGCACTTGCGCATGATATCTCCAATCTTGTTGCTTATTACCAGAATATAACAAACATATATGATGCATTTGGAAGTGCTTTATCTGTGTTCTTCCCTGTTGAAAAGGATGAGTATTTTGTAGCTAACAAAACATTAAGGACCGTTGAATCGATTTTATCTCTCACACACCATGTGGAAACCGAGCTATCCTTTATCCGCCTGAGCACCAGTACTAACTTAAGAGTCATTCCGGCTGTTGAAAGGACTATTGGTATTAGTAGTGTCAGAGAAGCACATGGTGTTACAACATCTATAACATATGGTGCAACGAGCCGTGAGCCATTATCATTGATAAACAGAATTTTTGTAGACGAATCACTTTATTGTGAATTGCTGTTACCATATACGGACCAATGGATTCTTGATGTAGGGTTTACTCTTATGGAAACAACCCATTGGAATACGTTAAAAGTTTTGCAAATTCCGCCAATAGTTGTCAATATAGACAGCATTGAGGTTGGTGGTATTAATTATGAGCCTTATAATAGGCAATATCCTCATCTATTTCAGCTTCCTGATACAGCAATTAATGCATTTAAAATCACAGGTTCATCTGCTGAAATCATTGTGAGCGGGGCTTCAGCTTCAATCATCGGATTCACACACATAGGAGTTTATTATAGGCGTTATCATACATATGGTGTATTTAATGCTTATTTCCATAATGATACAGATAGAGAGATATCCGTAAGTCCTGTGTATTATATACCACCTCAGTTGTATGAGGATTATGACACTGATAGTGATATTATCATTGTAAAGTTATATAAAACAAGTACCTCACCATCGGGATTTGAACTGATTTGGACATCTCTATCACCGACATCGATTATCCTTGATGCTGATAGTGATATATATGTTGAGGTTGAGTTAAGAGGGAATGAAAAATATACGCCTTTATTTTATGGTATTAAACTTATAGAGGTCTAAAATGACGGATAGTGATTTCACAGCTTTGCAGCAGCGTGTTGCTCAATTGGAAGAAACCGTTTTGGAGTGCATAACAATCGTGCGTTCGTTGAGTGGAGTGATGGAATTATTACAGCAACGTATTGCTGATTTGGAAGATAAATCATCATTACTAGAGAAGGAGGGAGTTTTACTGAGTAATGATGATTATCAGCGTTATAAGGATATGTGGAATCGTTTGCTTATATTAGAGCAAAAATATCGTGAGTACTTAGCAAAATTACTGCGCAGTTTAAGAGAAAAGCATGTGGATCCTCTCGAATAGTTATATTGAGGATGATAAGGCAACCGTTTTCTATGCGGCTTCAGATGATGAGTTACCAGCAATTTTATTCAAGGTTAATGATCATTATGAATGTATGTATGTGCATGGGAGAGGCCGGCCGGCTTCACTAACATCTGGTTATGTGAGACTCCCTCGTGCTAGTACTCGTTATTATCACATAAGAACGAAATCTATTGACAGAAACATTTATGAAATTGTCCTACCGCGCCCACGGACCGGGATTGTTGCATTATATGACCTACAGTCTGATACGTTTGTGCATGAGCTGCATTTATCAGAGCCAACAACTGATTTCGAGCATATCGTTGTTGATATTGCTGGTAACATGTTACGCATCCATATCCCCGATAAGGTATATGGTGATTGTTATGTTACATATCATAGCACATCCACACCACCCTCACAACCCAATATTGTAACATCATTTCCTATTGTGAAAAATGGGACATATAATGTTGAGATAACAGAGCCGGGCCTCTACAACATTTACGTTAGAGATAAATCAGGTAATCTGTTGGGGCCTCATGCTGCTTATTATGATCCAACATTTGATAAGAAGATTGTTCTATCATCCTTAAGGCAGGTAAGTGGGGTTGTCGTGGGCACTGTTAAAAGCAATTATTATCCTGTCGTTGTTTTTAGGTGGATGGGTGAATTAGATCGGTATGTATATTTAACTACATTATTCGAGGGGCAGGATTATTTTGTAGATGAGGATCCATTCTTTGGGCAGAATATTTATGCATGTGGTTACACGAAGGAGGGTGAGGCATTTCTTGTATCTTCAGCTAGTTTGGTATTTTATCCTTGTGAGTATCTTACTGCTCCATTTCTATCCGTTGCTAGATTAAGTGAGGAGGATTTATACATGGAAGTAACAAGGATTATTGAGCATGTTATCGTCAGAGATGGGCTACGCACGGCACGCGTTACTGTTTATCCCAATCCCGATGCAAGCGGTTCGTACACAGTCCTTGATGATAGTACTGATTATCCACTCTCTCACTATGGTGATGTATTAGTCGACAGGAAATATGTTTTTGTTATTAATAGATCTGGCACATCTATTTATGTTGCCCCCAATACAGTTTCAGGTAGTGACATTATTTCAACAGGCATAGAGATCCCTAATAATACTTATAAGATATTGGAGATAGAGACACTTCCAATGCTTTTTAGGCTTTCCAGTAGCCCATCGGCAGGTGGTAAGGTAATTATATGGGAGGTTGGCTAATGATTGGATTTGCGCGGGTTAATGAGTTTTTTGATGTTACAGAAAAAAACGGTATAGCTAATAAACTATCTGATGCAATAATAAGGCAGATAGCTATGGAGAAGCCGGCTTCATATAGATTAGATGGGCATGAGCTTAAGGTTGAGTATATCGTTGATGACGGCTACGGACTGCTTATTCTATTCCGTCCTAATATGCAACAGTTAGTATATATTAGAGATGGGAGATAAGGATAACATCAGGTTGTTATTGGAGGAGATGTTAAGCCGCCTTGGTGATAAGCATATTAGTAATGGTGATGCTGAGATTATAGCTAGGGCTATTACGTCCCGTCTGAAACCGTTTTTTGATAATGTAATACTACGCACAGTACAGAAGGTATCAGGTAGCGATGAGATTTCTAAGGAGATCCAAGAACTACATGATTTAATCAATGATAGGTTTACTGAGTTGCAGGTTGAGGTTGTGAAGAAGAAGGATACGATTTATTTATTAGCTAATTTAATTGCGCTTCTTGCCAATGTTATCTTGCTAGTTTTTAATCTGATGCCGAAGTAAAGGAGCCCTCTATGAGGGTATAAAAATGCGATGCTTTTATTATGGACAAATATCCCGGAAGCACGGGGATATATTGTTTATAAAGCCCCTCACTTTGTCTATCCAACAGGGAAGTTATCGGAACCGAAGTGTGTTTGTAAAGGGGATAGTGATACATCGGATCCAGGTTTTAGCGTGCCCTCCTATGTTGATGATGGATTAAAGGGATTTTTAAGCCCGCCAGAAGGTTATAATTTTTATGCCTATACCGAAAGCAATCACTTAGAGGTTGATACAGGTGTCTATGTTGTTGTTGCGATTAATGGTATTTGTGCATCAAGTTATTCAAATCCTGTTAGCATTGTTTCCGAGTTGGAAGAAAAAACTATATCAGTAGCTATAAGAGAGGTGCCTGTTGATGATACTGTTGTAGCCAAGCGTTTCTGTCGGTGGGGTGTATTTTTAACAAAAGTACATTGGAATTTTAATATTGATAGCATTATAAGTACTGACTATAATGTTGACATTGAATTCAGCACTCTAACCAGCGGTTCCTTTGTACTTACTGGTGTACCTCCTACTGGTAGTGAGGATGTATCAAGTAGGTCATTTTATAAGTATGCTTTCGAGCCATTAGTCATTAAGGTCAGCACTGATGGCTGTTCTATCAGTCAAGTAAATATTGCTATCGATGTTGTTTTGATTGAATACCCACTAGATGTTATAAGGGTTGCCCTAGAGAAAACAACGGTTATAGATCGTTTTGATAAACCCGAGCCATCCTTAGATTATGTCACAACGGGTTATCTTAGGAAGCCATTGATATTAGATTGGATTTATGTCGACACATCTGGTTCTTTAGATGCATATTTATTATTGCATAAGCGCGGGCTTTATCACCACTATGGTTTGTCATTGGATAATAAGTTTAAGCCACCGCTTATTTTAAGTGATACGGATGATCTAGCACTATATACCAAGGGTGATCCAGGTTCTGTAGTTATGGTAAGTGAAGGCCCGCTTCAGGTAAAGCAGGATAAGTTACCTGACATGAAGGATGTTTATTTTGAGGGCGGCTTCCTCTTAGGGCATGATAGAGAAATAAGACGTATATATCTGTTCAAGGGGGCAATTAAACATATTGATGTCCAATTTTACAAGCAGCATGATGATGCCGAACTGACGGTTTATACACCACAGGCGGGGCTTCAAACATTTTTCATCCCTAAGGATATATTATCTGCGCAGTTCGTTACAGATATTCCATTTGATGCTGGTTCATATGTAATAATAAGTTCAACAGAAGAGCATCCTATTACTGTGGATTGTGATGTGCGTATTGAGATATGGAGAGAGTATCCACCTTGCATATGTGAAATTACTGTTGAAGAGGAGGAAGAGGAGGGTGCGCGGCCTCTCATTTACGATGGCACTTATTTTGAAGGCGGGGCTAATGGCTGGCGCTACAAGACATATCCTTTCCAAGCACATCTATCAAAGGTGATGTTTCTTGGACATGACTTGTTTGATGTACCTGTGCGATACAATTTCTATATTAATGGAGATCTGGTAAAGACATATGATCTTAATTTCTCAACTAGCCGCCTTCTGCAATTTGATGTAGATATAACAGTCCCAGCTAATGGTGTCCTTGTTATCGAACAGATTATTATGGATCGTACAATGTATGAGGTTACAAGGGATGTTGATGTCATATGGTCGCTTACCTTTGAGGGTGAAGGAGCATATATAGCAACATACACGGCGGCTGATTCTGTGCTCTTGAATTCGCCATCATCTAATAGTACAACAGAATTCCAGCTTATTGATGCTATTACATTTCCACATGCTGTTCATTTGACAGGCATGAGTGCTTCGGCGGCTTCTGGTAGTGATAATGCTGTATACAAGGTTGAAATACCGGATTTAGACATTAGCTATGAATTTACAGGTACATATCTATGTGACCCTGTTGTAGAGGTACCGCCTTATACTGCTATAAGGGCTTATTATAAGGTTGATGACCCTGAAGGAGGTGAGGTTGCATACCCACAAGTCCTTTTGCATATAGGCTTTTTGGCTGAACATGAGGAGTTTGTTGATCTTGATAATGTGGGTATATTTTGGTTGAGAGAGCATAGCGGGAGTCTGTATGACACTATTACTCATCAGCTTGCTTTGCCGAGTGGTACTTATAGGTGCATCTTCTTGCAGGCATCTGTTTACCAAACGCCACTGGATGAAGCAGATATTATTATTGATATAGGGGGGAGCGGAGATACTCTTAATGTGAAGCCGGGGCTGCATAACATTTACAAAACAACGGATTTCACCTTTGGTAATATGGATACGGTTACAGTTAATTCAAGCGACCCGCGGCTTATGCACGGTATTGTTATCATGGCTATCTATCAGAAGGTTGAGACATGAAAAAGATAATTTTTATAATATTAATTATGGCGGTGGTTTCCATATCACAGATTATTAGCGTTGGTGAGAATAGAGCTATTATCAACTTTGGTTCTTATGAAGGCGCGAAACTGTTGATCTATGATGATGTCCATGAGCTGTATTGGTATGACGGTTCTTGGAGCAGTGATCCCAATGAATTGGGAGGTTATACATCAATACGGTATCCTATGGAAATAACGGGGTTGGTACCGGGCAGGAAGTATTGTTTGAAGGTAGTTGGATTATCGGGTACTGCTTATAATGCACTTTCATCCACCTATTGTTTTAATACTCTTGTTAAACCTATCAAGAGATTTACAAGTTGGGATAGTATTTATGTGGATATAGGTGTTTTTGATACCATAAAGGGGAATTTTATGATGTTTTTCCCTTATAATACAGAGCCACCGCATGTAAGTGGGCTTCTCTATCTAAAGAGATCTGGTGATGTTGATACGCTTATGTATTGGAATGGGATTCGTTGGGTTAAACTCATAGAGGTTGGAAGTGCAGGATTTGCCACTTTATATGATGGTTCTGGCATCCGTGGTGGTACTTATAATGGTACGTCTGATGTGACGTGGTATATTGAGCCGAGCGCTACTATTGATACTCTCGGTGATAGTATTTTTGTTAAGGATAATTCCATAGACAGTATAAAAATAAAAGATAAGTCAATTGCAACATCTGATATTGCACCAACGGGTAATAACGGGCAGGTATTAACAATTGATGGTGGAAATGTTGTGTGGGGTGATGCTTCTGGTACAGCTCCAAGCGACCATGCATTTGATGTGCTTATAACTAATGAATCATTAGAGAAAGAGTGGAGAACACAGCCAGGCTTAAAGAGAGCAACGACAACAAATTTTGTTATATATAGATATTAATAGGAGGTAATAATGAAAATATTAAAAATAATAGGAGCTATCTTACTGTTGTCATCGATGGCGTTAGGTGTTGTACCGGGCAAGCTTATGTATATGGGAAGGTTGGCTGATGCCGACAATCATGTTGTTAATGGATATGTAGAGATGAGGTTTAAGTTCTATTCAGATAGCACAGGGACAACGCCTTTTAAAACGATTGAGTTTGTTGGTGATGATTCCATTGAGGTTTCGGCAGGTTACTTCTTTGTTGTTATGGATTTATCAGATGTTATTGATTCGCTTAATCAGACAGTGTATCTTGAGGTTGATATTTATAATAAAGGCACATCTAGTTGGGAAACATCTGCAGAGAGGGAGAGGCTTGTAGCGCAGGTGCCTTATACGATATGGGCCCGCCGATCGGCTGTTGCTGAGACTGCAAATGTTGTTGGTTCTGGTGCTGTGCAGACAAGCATGCCTATAACAGGTGATGGCACATCTGGTAATCCAATTTCGCTTACATATGGTTCGGGGCTTACACTTTCAAGTTCGGTGCTAATTATAGACTTTGATAATAGCACTATTGATACCAATTCATCAGGTCAGATTAGAGTTAAACCGGGTGGTATAACATCAACAGAAATTGATGATGATGTGACATTTACTAAGATTCAAAACTCATCTGGGACACTGCAGTTTGTTATTACTGATGGCAATACTGCACTACAGTTTGCAGCATCTGGGATCAATAGTGTTAGTTTTGATTCTGATAACCATAGAGTTACATATACAGCAGAGGCTAATACCAATGTACCTATTACAGGTGATGGTTCATCCGGATCACCTATTAGTTTAAATTATGGTAATGGACTTACATTATCAGGATCGGATCTTATTATTAATGAGAGTGATATCCCATATACACCATCGGATGTGTCTGATTGGGATGGTAGTACAGATCCTGGAAATGTGAACGATGCATTGGATCAATTAGCTAGTAGAACTGCCAATATTGAGAGTGGTAGCAATAATAATTATATCCGCAATCAATATTCATCTGCGCAAGCAGCAAGTTTTTGGATTAATGGAAAAGGTAAAGCTAGTCAATTAATTGCTGATGATGAATTCTTATTAGGCGATGTATTAAACATCTATCTAAGTAGTGATACAGTATATTATGTGTCTGATTCTGTACTGTGTTTTGGTGGGGGCTTAATTATCGAAGAAGACAATGATGTGAAATTAACGGGTGATCTTTATATTCCGAATGCTACTGTGAATACTGCAGCAAGTACATTATTAGCTATAACAAATGGCAAAGTAGAAAAAATTCTAAAGTCAAGTGTTACGGCTGGTGTGTCTTCTATTACAGGAGGACTTGGTCTAGAACCCGATGATGCATCTACAGGTGACATTACTATGACTGTTGACATGACAGAGCTTTATCTTAAAGGACTGGTAGCAACTACATATGATTCGTTAAGGGTAAAAATAGATGGTAATACAATATGTTTTGGTGGCTCTAATGAATTACAAATTTGTTATGGTGGTATATCAACAAATCATATTAGCGATGGTACAATTATTGATAATGATATATCTTCCAGTGCGGCTATACAGTGGACGAAGATAAGCAAATCGGGATCTTCCATAGATGATTTAGGTGACGTAAGTACGAGTTCAGCAGCTTCAGGGGATATATTATATTATGATGGAAGTAAATGGACAATCCTTTCGGCTGGAACAAGTGGCTATGTACTTCACACGAATGGAGCTGGAGCGGCGCCTTCATGGAGCACAATGGCCGATCTAATAGCAGGAGATGGTCTAAAATATACATCAGCCGGGAATTATAATGGTATAAATGATAAAACACTTCAAATAGATGTAGCTGATTCATCTTTAACATTTTCTGATTCCAAGTTAAAGGTTTCATTAGGCAAAGCGACCTTGACAACAACAAATTATAAAATATATAGAAATTATTAAGGGGTGGAACAATGACGCGCTATATAGCTATAATTGTATTGTTATCTTTTACACTATCATTTGCCCTTGTGCCTATGAAGATTGTATATAAGGGGCGGCTTACTGATGCTAATAATAAGGTACTAGATGGTACTTATGACATGATATTTAGGATTTATGATGGTGGTTGTAATAGTGATTGTTCGGAGTGTACAGGTACCAAGCTCACTGACGATACGGTATCTGTTGAAGTGAATGATGGTTATTTCCATCATGTTATTGATCTATCATCTTTATCATTAGAAAAGTTAAATAAGCAGCTGTTTTTGGAGATATGGGTTAAATATGGAGATTTTGAAAGGCTGTGCCCTCGTGAGACGCTATACACGAGGGCTCCTTATACTATATGGGCGAGATCAAGTGCTGTGGCTGAAACAGCAAATGTGGTAGGAAGCGGGGCTGTTAATACAAGTGCACCTGTTACGGGTGATGGGACAGCAAGCGGTCCTATAACATTATCATATGGGGGCGGGCTTACCCTATCAGGAAGTGCATTGATAATCGCATTTGATAATAGTACTATTGATACCAATTCTGCTGGAAAGATCCGTGTTAAACCTAGTGGTATTACATCGACAGAAATTAATGATGGAGTTGTGTTTTCATCTATACAAAACAGTTCTGGTGCCGAGCAATTTACTGTTACTGATGGCAATAAAGCATTACAATTTGCTGCATCGGGGATGAATTCCGTTTCGTTTAATTCGACTTATAATCGTGTTACCTATACAGCAACGGCTTCAGTAAGTGCTCCTATCACAGGTAATGGAACATCGGGATCACCTATAGGTCTTAATTATGGTACTGGGCTTACATTATATAGTTCAAGTTTGATTATCGATGAGGATAATATTCCTTATACGCCTAGTGATCTAACTGATTGGAGTGGTAGTACAGATCCAGGTGATGTTAATGATGGACTGGATCAGTTGGCTGATCGTATAACTTCTATTGAGGAAGGTAATAACACAAGTTATATCCAGAATCAGTATAGCACAACACAGTCAGCGAGTTTTTGGATTAGTGGAAATGGTAGAGCCAGTCAATTGATAGCTGATGATGAATTTCTATTAGGTAATGTATTGAATATTTATCTCAGTAGTGACACAGTATATTATGTATCTGATTCTGTACTGTGTTTTGGTGGCGGCTTAATAATTGAAGAGGATAATGACGTAAAGGTAAATGCCGATCTTTATATCCCAAGTGCATCTGTAAATGCGTCAGCAGAAACACTGTTGGCTATAACAGATGGTAAGGTTGAAAAGATATTGAAATCTAGTGTCGTAGCAGGTGTATCATCTATAACTGGTGGACTAGGGCTCAATCCTGATGCTACGACAGAGGGTGATGTTGTAATGACTGTTGACATGACAGAGCTTCGTCTTAAAGGACTAGTAGCAACTACATATGATTCACTAAGGGTCAAAGTAGATGGCAATACGATATGTTTTGGGGGATCTAATGAATTACAAGTTTGTTATGGTGGTATATCGACAAATCATATTAGTGATGGAACTATAGTTGATAACGACATAAGTGCCACAGCCAACATAGCATGGATAAAAATTAATAAGTCTGGTTCATCCGTAAATGATTTGGGAGATGTTAGTGCATCAGGGGCAGCCACTGGTGCGCTTCTTTATTATAATGGTTCATCGTGGATCGATTTATCTCCAGGTACTAGTGGTTATATCCTGAGAACTAATGGAACAGGCTCGGCGCCTTCATGGAGTACATTAAATACCTTATCAGCAGGTGATGGATTGACATATGTTTCAGGTGGGCCATATGATGGTACAAATGATTTAACATTGAAGGTTAATGTAGCTGATGCATCGCTTACTATTATAGGAGGTGGGCTTGCTGTTACGCATGGAAGCCCGGTGGCTACATCAGATAATTTTAAGTTATATAATAATCATTAATAAGGAGTGGTTGTTATGAAGCCGCGGCTTCTTCTACTCATCAGCATTTTTATGATTATTAATGCATGTTTAGCAGGAGTGCCTAAAGTATTAATGATAAAAAGGCAGTTAGCTAGTAATGATGGATCTGTTATAAACGGAGATACGACTATTGCTATATGTATATATGACGTTGGGTGTAGTGGTGATGATTGTCCTGATGCATGTACCGGTAATCCTATAGTATGTGATACGCAGGTAGTAACTGTAAGTGGCGGCTACTTCTATTTTAAATTGGATTTATCATCAGTAGATGATTCCTATCTATCTGATACTTTGTATCTTATGGTATCGGTAAAGAATGGTGGGTCTTATGAGGATTTATGTCCTAGGGAAACTCTTTATGCGACGCATGCATGTGCACTGAGTTCACATATTGCAGATAAGTCATATAATAGTGATAGTTTAGGCGGGCATCCACCTGATTATTATTTGGATAATACGATTGACACATTTATTGCATACTGGGATTCCATAAGAAACATCCCTGAAGGTTTTGCGGATGGAGTTGATAATGAAGGAGTTAAAGGTGAAGGGAAAATATATCTAGTAGCATATTGGGAGAATGAGTCAACTTTAACTTATGATAATTCTTTATATTGGGATGCTGTAAATAATAGATTAAAAATAGGGCCGATGGAAGGTGTGATACCAAGTGGCATGTTACACATTGATGGAAATGGTGCAACAGGTGTTGACGAGATATATATTGAGAATCCAGGTGATAATATATTTATAAATTTTATAGCAGATGGAGATAAAGAAGCAGGCATTAAATTTAGTGGGAGTTTCACTCTTGCCCGGTTGGCTAGTACACATGACTTAAGACTTTTAAGGATTTATAATAGCACTTATGAACCATCACTTTATATAAAAAATTCTAATGGATATGTAGGTATAGGCACAGATACACCATCAGCCAAGTTTGATGTAAACGGGGCTGCAGAAATAAATGGACAGCTTGATATGACAAGTCATAAAATTATAAATCTTACTGACCCTACTAATTCACAAGATGCTGCTACTAAAGCTTATGTTGATGCACAGGCAAGCAATGATGACCTTTCCGACAATGTTCTAAATGACCTTTCAGATGTGAATGTGACCCCTTCGGACGGTCAAGTTTTAAAATATAATAGCTCAAGTGGAAAATGGGAGGCTGCTGTTGACGATACAGGTCACTATGAACCCAAAGATACATTTATAGCATACTGGGATAGTATCCGCAATATACCGAACGATATAGCTGATGGTGACAATTTTGACACACTTAAAGCAAGTTGGTCTTATATAAAAGACATTCCGTCAGGGTTTGCTGATGGAGTTGACGACACGGGACATTTCGAACCAAAGGATACATTTATCGCCTACTGGGACTCCATTAGGAACATCCCCAACGACATTGCCGATGGTGATGATATAGACACAATAAAAGCCGATTGGAATAACATTAAAAATATGCCTTCTGATTTTGCGGACGGAGTTGATGACACAGGTAAAACAATTGGTATAAAAGACACGATGATAGCTTACTGGGACTCTTTACGCAATGTGCCGTCAGATTTAGCGAATGGCGATGATGTAGATACATTTATTGCGCACTGGGATTCAGTAAGAGGTAAACCACAACTGTATTGGATAAATTTGTATATTAAATTGGATGGAGATACTATTATTGATACAGTTTACAATCAAGATACAGTAAAATCAAAGGCAGTTGATAGTCTTAATTATAGAGTTGTTATTGCTAATCATTTGCATGGTGGTTCTAACCATTGGAAAGTGGAATCAATCGTGGCTTCGACGACAATTGATGATTCAACGACAGTTTATTTATGTGATGCTTCAGATGAAGCAATAACTCTAACTTTAACAGAACCTTCGGAAAATAAAGATAGATTATTAGTTATTAAAAAATTAGATAACAGTGCAAATAAAGTTACCATTGATGCTGGTTCGAGCACGATTGATGGTTCGCAAACATATAACTTGAATTCACAGCATCAAAGTATTATATTAATATGTGACGGAACAAAATGGTGGATTATAGCGGATAAATAACTATGAAACCGATAAACAGGACAACAACGCTAATATATAAGAAGGGGCGCAGGGTCAAGGTCGAGAAGTATATTAAGAGGATTTATTATCCTGACCACAACAATCCTAAAGTTCTAAAGCCCATCATAACAGAACCTAAAGACGCAAAGATATATTATACTGGCTACAAACACGAAATAATTGACCACGATTTACTTATAGGGTTTTCTCCAAAATATAACGACTTGCCGTTCTTACGTTTTACTGACCCGAAGACAGAAAACACATGGGCTTTATGGATAAAGGGGTTCGGTAAAAATATACCGAAGACAGGAATCCGCCCTAAATCAATCGGTAAATTAAAATACGGTATGCACTATGAGATTGACCCAAATGTTGAACTTAAATTTGAAATCTTAGGACATATGATTCGTAAGATTATTGTTGTTCACAAGCGCCCCGAATGGAATGAAATAACATTTATTATATCACGATTTGGTGGACATTTGATAACAGGCAAAACTTTCGGCAAGTCCGAACCCTTATTAGCCTTTCGTAAAAACGATATAAAGCCATTATTTAAATTTTTGCGCCCCACAGTATATGATTCAAGCGAGCCCTTAAAATACCATAAACCTATGCTATTTCTTAATAATATACGGACAGGGGTTTGGGAATTAAAGATAAAGCTTTCGGGAAAGTGGCTTGATGAGGCGAAATATCCGATTTATATAGACCCGACACTTGAACTCCAACCAGATGCTGATGAAGGATATGATACTTTTATAGCCAATGATGGTTCTAGTGATTATCTTCTTAATTGTGGTGTTTTTATTGGGTTGCAGTTGAGGGCTGATAATTCTCGTGGTGAAGTAAAAAATATATTAATAAAATTTGACCTTAGCGATATTCCACAAAATTCAACAATTATATCTTCTATCTTAAGTTTATATATGTATAGTAATCACGGCGATATAACAATCCGCAAATATCGAATTTTGCGAGACTGGGGTGAGGGAAACAAAAATGTAGCTGAAGCAACAGAAGGAGAAAGTTCTTGGGCGTGGTATGCCCGACCTAACGAATGGTCAATTTGGGGGGCACAGAGTATCGGTGAAGATATAGCTGAAGCAGATGATGATGATACAACTATTTTATATTCGCAAGGTCGTAATATCTGGGTTGACTTTGATGTAACTGCCTCTACACAGCAAATTATAAATACGGGAATAAATTATGGTTGGAAACTTGGTGGTGTTAATGCACCATTGCTAAAATATGTGCGCTTTGAAGCATCAGATTGGGATATGCATCCCAAACTTACTATAGAATATGATGATATATACTGGCATATTGGCAGAGTAGGTTGGGAAGGTCAAGGAAGACCGTTTAAGTGGATTTTTGATTGACGGTCTTTAATTATCCATATTAAGTATATGTATGAAGTTACAAAGTCTTAATATCATATTAGCGTTTATTGTTTTGTTGTTTTTTACCGACTTATCTGCAAAAACATTAGGTTATGGTTTGATCACAGGATGTGATGTTTACCATACATATGGTGGAACTATCGGGTTCTTTACATATGGAGGACTAAAGTACTGGGGTATATCATTATCTTATCATCAATCATGGGATGGCGATTACTGTGGTGCTAATATTACTGTGAATAATTCATATCGGTTCGAGTTCTCAAAACATATTGGTGTAAGCATAGGCAGTTTGACTGGTGTTGGTATTTTATTTACTGACAGAGTGCTGAGTGAGCATATTGAAAGTTTCATTGGGGTATTTTATAAGTGGAAGCGGGGCTTCCTTGAACTTGCATTACATACAATGGTTGATCCTTACCATAAGAAGACGTCGTTTAATAACTGTTATACAATACAAATAAAGTATTTTAGGATATTTTAGGAGGCTTATTGTGGCAAAGGATAATAAAAAGAAAGACAGTGGTAAGAAACCATTTTGGAAGAGCAGAACCTATTGGGGTTTGTTTATAGCAGCCATAGGTATGGTACTAAGCAAATACGCAACATCACCATGGCTGTCAATGATCGGGCATTTTTTGGAAACCTTTGGTCTTTTGCTTGCAGGTTACGGTCGTGCTAAAGCAGTAAAACAGATAATTTTTAAGGATAAAAATAATGGAGGTGAGGAATGAATATCATGGAGGTTTTTGGCAATATGGATTCGCCAATATTGGGCGCGCTTCAGCTCGTACTTAGATTCCTTGCTGGTAAGTTCGTTAAACCGTGGTACGACGGGCAGCATACCTATGCTAAGTATCTTATAACAGATGAAGCGCAGGCCCTTTATGATGGTCTATTGCTTCTTAGAGAAAAAACAACTGATGAGGAGAAGAAGAAGACCATAGAGCAGATAATTGAGCTTATACGGAGTGTGTTTGAAGCCGCCGAGTTTGGCGTGGACTTTAGGGGTGTTGAAATTGGCGACTGATGAGAAAGGTTATTGTAACATTATGTGTGTTATTTAGTTTGATTGCTGCACAGGATTTTTCCTTCCATTATTCTCCATGGGAGGCTCAGCAGGCTAGAGCTGAATTAGATTACCGATTATGGAGAGGAGGCATTGTTTATGCTAAATTTGGTATGTGGAACCATTTTGGTGATGAGAAGGGCGCCGGTCTATATTTCGGTCTACCTGTGAAAGTTTCATTATATCAGAATATTCTTAAGGCACAGGCTTCAACTAATTACGGTTTTGGATACTTGTATCATGGTGATAAGCTTAACAAATATGCAAACGGACAGGTGAATTTTGTTCTCCATATCAAGATTGGAAATACCTACTGTCTTACATGTTGCAAGGAGTATTCTAAGGATGTGTACCTTGATATCGGGATAGGTTATACGCTCTTTAGATATAAATATGATGATTATAAGGATGTCATTTCTATATTTTTCGGTGTATCATTTATAAATTGAAATGAAAGGAGGTCCAGTGGATTTACGTATTATTATCTTGGTTATTTTGCTCCTCACCATTCTTTATGTTGCTGGTCCAAAGGGATTTAGTTCACCCTATCATGAGTGGTCATGGTGGGATGCTCAGATCGGTCTGGCTACATGGGTACCCCCACCTGATACCTTACCTGAACTAGACACCCTTAGTATCCGTTTTGAATTCAGGGTGGTTGAAAAATGACTTGACAGTTGGCGCTGGCTTCATATTTTCTAACATATGATAGAAAGAAAAAGGAAAAAGGGGTACTACAAAATTTTTGCTTTCTACAACCCACAGACAAAGAAGCTCGCCTTCTCCCTCCACTGGAGAAAGCATTCGAATGGTACATGGTCACACATATGTGATTCGGTTTATACAGATGTTAGCAAGGCATCAAAAGCGATCCAACTGTTGACAAAATTCATTAACAAGAATATTTACAAGAGGTATAAGGTCAAGGTTATCCTTATAAGCGGATTTCCATCATCGATTGTACCTCTTGGTGTTTTATCTGATAGGATTGTGTTCGTATCATATTATAATGAAAAACAATATAAGAGGTTATTAAAATTATCGGAGAGTAATTTGGTGGGAAGCCGGCGCCGCAATGAAGTACGTATATTTAATAAATAAGGGGAGGGTGAAGCGCGCGCTTCTTGATACTACAAAACAGAAGCGCGCCTCGAAGAAGCTTGTCGAATCATATGTCAAGCAATATGGCAGCCTGCCTAAGGCTATTGCCAAGCTCATTAAAGAAGGCTATAATGTCATACCGACAGAGATAGGCTTAGTAAAATTAATGAATGTTATACATAATAATAAATCTTTGTATGTCCCTGTTGTTCTGTTCAATGATGTTATTATAAAGGCGGTGGCTTCCCTTCAATTCAATGTCAAAGTGAAAGGAGGATCATGAGCAAAGTGTTATCATATCTTAGAAGCTGCGCGGCTTCCTACATTGAAAACGAACTTGAATATGCCTATAATGCGTGGATTTATGGTGTTAGGCCTGTGCTTTCGTGGCAAGTACTCCCTCTTATCAACATATCAGATGAGGCGGCTTATGGAATTGTATCATTTGATATGGAGCATCCAACATTAACGCAGGGGCTTGCTCTCTGGTCACCATTTTTGTTTAACACCTATAGAAACTTGTACAAGGTCATGGCTCAGGATGTTGACAAGCGCAATATTCTTTTGTATCCACATCATCTCTTTCTCACGAATGAGAAAGATAAGAAACTCCATGATAAGTACACCAAAAAGATCTCGCAGGATATGCCAATCATATGGCAGTCATCATATGTACCGCCATTTATTTATTCATATATAGCAGAAACGCCTGTGGAACATACAGATTCCATCCCCAGTGGGTTTCTGAAGAAACCATTGGATAACAGGCTACCAATTGTAGCGACAGATTATTTAACATCTGAATCAATGAATCCTTTTTCTGCCTATCTTACATCAATACCCACATTTGATGCCTTTTACATGGCATGGACATTCAAGTTGTTCCCGGATCTTGTTATAAAACAATGTGATTTGACTATATTGCCAGAGTTAAGAAGGCAAGTTGTTGCAGTTCTATTATACACCTTGTTCCCTGATAGCGAGCTTGAGCCTCTTATGGAAAAATATGATCTGAAGGAGTTTTCATCGTTTCCCGAATTTATCCGTCCATATTTGGAATTTATAAAATCATTAAAGGCACAAGAAATAATATATGCACAGGAGAAAGGAGGAAGTGATGAATTCATCATTTACGATTAGTAAACTTTACAGAGATTATGGAGTGGGCCTTTTTGCTGATGCATCACTATTATTCAACATGAGTAATTGTCAAGCATGTCCTGTCAAGGAGGATCCGATTATCGATCTTAGAGACCCACCTGTGAAGTATTTGGTTATTGGGGATTACCCGGGTCTAGAGGAGCATCAGGGAAGGCGGCTCTTTATCGGGCCAGCAGGGAGATTCCTGAGAGAGCTTTTGACTAAGGAGGGCATTGATAATGATAATGTGGCATTCCTGAATGCCTTCTTATGTTATGGTGCGCATAATCGTATTAACCATAACAACCCCATTTACTATTGCCAACCAAGGATTTTATATTATATTGCCTATTATAATCCTGAGGTTATTATATGCATGGGAAGACATGCCTGTGGTGTATTGGAGATACCGAATCAGGATCTTTATGATAAGCCGGCTGCTTATCGTTTGGAGACACCATGGTTTGAGGCCTATTTAGTAGCAACAATTAACCCAGCGTTGTATCTCAGGAATAAGTGGTCGGATGTTTTATATAAGAATATATTAATGGCTGCGAGATTAGCCAAGTGTCTTGGTGATTATGATTGTCCAACGATTGAGAGTGTTTCGATAGGATTTCCAGATAATGTGCAAGAAACAAGACCAAGGGGGATCACATGCAATATGAACGAGGGGTATTGAGTGATAAGTATGTCGATGTTGATCTAAAAAATCTGAAACTTATCCGTATTAATGCACTACCGCAGACTATACAGTCATTATATCGTATGACAGTACAAAATCTACGTAGGGCGCCTATAGTTATTGAAGCCCCCACCTTTGAGTTATTTAATCGTATTGCAGCACAGTTTGGAGCGCAAGCTGATCGCATAAAAGAAACGCGACCATTCGCAAGATTTCTGTTTGTTGCATATGCTACATATGAAAGGGAAACGTATAAACGTGAGACAATCGATGTACCAGTTATCATTTTTTATGATTTAGGTACTGATGTAGCAACGTGGTTAGCGCCCCGATTTTTTATCCCAAAGGTAGACTTAACAAAGGAATTAGAATGATGATTGTTAGCAAACAATGCATCGGAACTGATAGAGGTCTTATCTCGCCAAGGAAGTTGGAGCCAGGCTTCATTGTCTACTCATATGCGAAGAATGTATGGATACCAAATATTTTATTGGATATCGAGGAGGCAGGCTTCATTAACGTATTACAAATTAAAACATCCAATCCTATAGTAGGGACAATTCATGTGCCTAACATGATAGGGGTAAGATTACATGGGCGGCTTCTCCTTTTAGACAAAGAACGTTTAAATGATCGGATGCGCATAGGAATTGTTTATGGTTTTCCCATCCTTTTTGAAATAGCAAGGACTATAAGGAGTCGTATTGGTAAATTATATTTGGGGTTAGTGAATTTGCATAATAAAAATGTGCATCATAGATTACTATTAGATAGAACGCGTAAGTATCATAAGGCAGTGCCGAAGTTTGGTACTGTGCGCATAAAGGAATTTAAATGGTGTAAGATGTTGGCATATAATTTGGTATTGGAGTATGACCTTCCTACAGTAGTCAATTTGACATTACAATTCTGAAGGAGGTTGGGATGCAATTTATACCAGTAGAACATATATATGACATAACAGCCCTGCTTGCAACATATCTCCATAAATATGGTCCTGATTGGTTGAGAAAACTTAGAGAGGATTTGAAAACAACGCCATTATCGAAGCTTATGGCTAATGTTGCTACTGATATCGATATAAGCAGGATGGATGAGGAAACCGCTCGCTTATATGATTCATTATCGAAAATAGGCGGGCGCTTCGGCATAAGACGCTCACTTAATGCATTCATTACCATGGATATTGATACCTATAAAGCCAAACTAGAAGATAATAGGTATAAGCTACTCCAAGAATTTAAGTATGAATTCAATGATCCTACTTTTTTATTAAATCCCCCTGACGATGCTCCTGTCCCTAATGTAACAGAATTCGGTCAGTTCTTAGGTATTATTGATGCTCTTGTATCAAGGGCTATTCCTTTTGCTATAATAAAGGATGATGCGCTACATGTTACATCATTATTCATAAAAACATTCATTAACATGCGTGACCTTGGATTATTTGAGAATACAACATTTGAGAACACTCATTTTCTTATTCATAATGAACAACCGGTTGTATGGCAATCATTTGCTGAGGTAATGCAATATAGTGGTCCTTATTTAAGCAGTTTCGATACGGTATTTGTGATGCCTGAATTTCAGGGTTCCTATGATGAATGGCAATTTATTCTTAGTCTTATTGAGCAAGCAGGTATTCCGATTTTATTTGTTGAAGGTCGAACGATTGAACCGTTCGTAAGTTACTTAACAGGTTATCTGAAAGATCAATCCGATATTGTTATATTAGATCCTAAAGAAACGAAGAGGCCGTGGGTTAATTATCTTATTAATTTCAGGAATAGGGTAAGAAGCACGCTTCATATAGGTCCAAAGTTGCAACCCACAGAGACAACGAAAGCTTATAAGTCTTATGTTCGTTCAGCGCTTCCAATTATTAAGCAGATGGAGCATGAGAACATTTCATCTTTTATAAGCAAGCGCTTCTTCGAGCAGGAGAAAATTGTTGATGATATTATTAAGTGGATTCTCTTACACAAACATCTTGCGGTAAAGGAACCGCTGAAGCGGCCTTTTAGTATGCTATTTGTTGGTACAACAGGTACGGGTAAGAGCTATCTCGCGCGGCTTCTTATTGAATACTTCGATGTTCCTTCGTATACCATACATGGTAGCCTATTTAGTGAACAACATACGATAAGGATTTTATTAGGCGCGCCACCTAGTTATGTGGGTTTCGGTTTAGTACCTGCCTTCGAGAAGTTCTTATCACAACTAGGTGGATCAGACCAATTTCCTGCTGGTATCCTTGTTATTGACGAAGCTGAAAAGATGTGTCTTGAGGTTGTGAATCGCATATTGGTGCCTCTTCTAGATGGTGAAGGCATACAGTTTGCTGATGATAAACATATTGTCCCGTATAATCTTATGGTGATCGCAACAGCTAACGGTGATGCAGCAGAGCTATCTAAAAGCATAGGATTTGAACAGCAGGTTCTTGATGATCAAAAAATGGTGATGGAGGCCATTGAGAAGTACATGACACCAGAGGTATTGGCCCGCTTCACGGCCGGGTATTTCTTTTATCCTCTTTCGGTTGATGCTTTGTATAAAATTGCTGTTAGGGAGTTTAAGCGATATGCTAATGATTTGTTTAACGATGAAGTGGCGAAAAAATTACGATCGTTTGCAGAGAGGGCCAAGCATGCAAGAGATGTGGAGCGGCAGGCCCTCATGTATGCATTCTCATTGGTGAAAGGGGGTGATTTATGAATTCAATAACAATCGTCGGTACCATTGCTAGCAAGATAATGCATACAAATGGTCAATACGGTTGTTACCTGAAGGATGATGATAACCTGTTTTACGTCTGGATGAGTGAGGGTATTATAAAGAGGGTGAAGGCCGGGTCCATATTGAACAAAGGCACCGAGGTTTTTATTATAGGGCGTGTAATACATACATTTAATAAGAATGGCAAGACGATCATTGCTGTCGGCGCCTATAAGCTACAACCCCTTGCATCAGTTGCTCTTAAGAACAGCATTGTGTCTCCCAATAAGCCGAAAAAGAAGAAGGAAGAGAAAAAAGTTGTTGAAGATGAGGACGGAAACGATATAATACCTGTTAATGTCAGGGATATATTAAATGGTCAATTTGAAGGAGAGGAAGCCTAATGGAAGTTGGGAAGATTTTATCTGCCTTTGTTAATAGAACAAGTGATGAAAAATATCAATTCCTGAAGAATGAGTTTGGTACATTATTGAAGTCGAGTAAGGAGCAAATTCCGCAGGATGTATTGGATCTTTTATTCGCTGTAACATATTATATACGGATTAACCCTACCCTTCTGCGGGGGCTTTCATATGTAGAATCATTAGTCAAGGCCGGCTTTAAGAATCCACGTCTTGATGAACTAAAGGATTCTATTGCAGAAGCACATAAAATTGCCCGTGAGATATTCATTTCAACAGACTAAATAAGGAGAAACAATGAGCAAAGAAAATATAAAAGCACTTAAAAAATCACTAAGGAAGCGCATTGAATCGCACGTTGATTATTTGCAGAGGACTTATGGTGAGCTTTTACACACTAATGAGGTTTGTGCAATATGTGGAATCCTGCATGATACAATGACCTTTATTACAGATATCGCAACAGAGATTGGGAAACTTGGTGCTGATGAGCAACGTGCTGTATTGGTCAATTTAATAGTATCATGCATAAAGCTTAAAGGCATAAAAAAGGTTTTGGTTATACCAATAAAGATGGGCTTATCCTTCCTATTTAAGACACTTCGCTTAACAGAAATCGAGATACCTGAAAAGCAGGCGAAGGCGATAATGTCCATATATGGTATGCTCTTTATGATAATCTCAATGGTGAAGGCAAAGGTTTGTGATGGAAGAAAATAAGAAGACAAAGCCAATAGCTATTGGTATTGAAGAAATGCCATTGTACAGATCCTACCTTGATCATTACTTTATGCAGTTTTACCAGTTGATGGAATCCTTCAAGAAGTGGTTCTGTAATCTATCGGAATATCTTGGGAAGGTTGATTGGTACTATCATTAAGCCGCCGGCTCATCAATAATAATTGTCCCGTCAATAATCCATTCTTCAAGCTTATGAGCTTCATCAGTACTCAAACCGTAACCAATGCAGAACCCATGTTTACCCATTAATAGTGTTGATCTAATGAAGGCAAAAACGGTTGGATCGAGGTTCTCTTCCATTATGCTAAGAATCTTACTTCCTACATCTGGTGGAGATAATTCTCTATGCGTATCAATGTCCTCATCTATTGGGATAAATCCATCCTTGGCAAGTTTGACAGCTTTACTTAGTGCTGATTCATCATCATCGAGATCAATATTAGCCTCTGTTGTACCTGGTAATGCGATAAAATATCCACTTCTTGTTATAGCCCGTCTGATAGCCTTTCTGACATTGTAAAATACGACAGAGCTGAATGTACTCCCCTGTTCACATCTCCATGTTCTGATAGCGTTATGTAATCCTATGATAGCGATGTCATACATCTCTTGGCGCTCAAATGGTGCCCAGTGAAAGTAGTTTGTGATGATATCAACAATTAGCTTATGTGAACGCCTTATAAGCTCTTGGAAAATGCTATCATAAAGAGGTTGCGTATCGTCGATTTTAGTAATAAGCGCTAGTTCATCAGTTTCAAGCCAGCGGAAAGCAGTTGCATATTCCTCGAACGATGCATAATCATATGTGGTGCGAGTTGTTGTTTGGTTTTCAATTTCTATCATGATATGATTTTTATTGTTGCTTCTATGTTATATTGAGTGTTTTTAAGGTCTGTATCTTTGCTGGGAAGCATATATAGGATAAGCTCGCCGTCGGGCTTATAGGTGATAGCTTTAAATGGGCTATTATCTAATAACCATGTATTACCTGATTCATATTCGTTGTGTGCCAACAGATACGCAAGAACTAATTGTTTTTTTGTGTTGTTATGCTTTGATACTATTGATTCATATAGTTGTCTATAATACTTCATCCTCAGGTAGTAGCGCGTGCTTATAATCACCCCCGCTAATAGTATCGATAAATTCGTCAACAGTAAAATAACCCACGATATCATGTCCTTCCTCCTGATAAGTTTTTATTCTCTTTTTCACTAATCCTTGTAATATTCCATCCTTATCATGGTCATGTAGATCAACAATCATTGGTTTACTTTTTCCTGTCGCGTGTCGGAGGATCCTACCAATAATCTGTACATGTAGCAGCTTGGATGCAAATGGTGTTGCATTAACAAGGCAATCGAGTCTTGGTAGATCAAATCCTTCCATAATTATTTCAGTAGTCGCAATTATTATCTGCTTAAGCTTAATGTTCTGTCGTTCCTTTTTCTTTCTTTGTGAATGTATCGCTCCAACATCATCAGGATTAACTCCCTCTTGTTTGATGAAGTTATCATAGAGCCCATCAACCATCTTCCTTGTCGGTGTTGCAACGATTACATATTTACCTCGTTTATAAAGAGCCATTATAATGTTGAGAAGCATTCTGAGTCGTTCTTTATCTTTTGTGATGCGTGATTTTAGGTGAGCTATTTGTTTACGTGTATCTGATAAGAATGATGTAGATGGATATGTGCGCTCTGTATCAACGATATAAACATCAGCGCGCCACAGAGTTGGATCTGTTGCTGATATTAAATCTTTACCGAGAAGCCAATGTACAACAGGGAAGAGGCCGTCGGTTCTATATGGTGTTGCTGTTAATCCTAGGCGGTACCTTGCTGGTGATAGAAGTACTGTGCGGAAGAACATTGGTGCAGAAACACGATGTACCTCGTCAGCTATGAGGAAGGGAAATCGTTGTAGAAGCGGCGCCTTCTTCTCCATATTTCTGAAGAACCATTGATATGTAGCTATCAGGATGTCAGCATTTTTATAGTTTTTATCCTGAGTGGTTGCTATTTTCACATTCTCAAGAAACCTATGTGCTGTATTGTACCACTGATCTTGGAGAAGTTTTGTGTGGACCAATACTACTGCACGTTTTTTACAATGTGCTATAAGATAGAGAGCAACAACTGTTTTCCCGGATCCTGTGCGTGCTTGTATTATGCCACACTTTTTCTTTAGCCATTGTGAAGCCGCGGCTTCCTGATAATCACGCAGCTTTCCATCAAAGTGCACATCCTTAATGTCTGGTGTTGTAATACGTTTATCATAATATTTTATGTTGTATGTGAGTAGAAGATCCTTTACAGGAGCATAAAGAGGTACAAGTAGATAACCGTTTTTGACGGTGTAGAATTTTAAATATTCGGCTTCTCTAATTTCAGGTATTTTTGTACCTGCCTCCATAGCTGAAATACCTGTGTAATAAGGGTTCTTGATGATGAAGCGCCGGCTTAATCTGTAATCAAAAGCTACCTTATCCTTGGGGATAGCAAGCAGATTGCTGATAATAATAGCATTCTTCGGCTGATTATAAAACATACTTATATGTAGGTCTGTAATAGCAATCCATTCATCCATTGTGTATTACCTCCGGGATTTAACGCTTACCTGTGCTCCGTTATAATAGCCGCTCCTCATCGGCAGTATAACAGAGCTATGTTTCACATGCTTATGATATGGCTCGCTTTGATGGCCTAACTTCACATGAATAATAGTTATGTTATTATTTGGTTCAATAATATAAGGCACATTGGTTCTCATTAACAAAGCATACAGGAGAGGAAATCTATCATATGGTATGTCAAATTCGTCAGGTAGCTGTTTTACTATTTTGCTCTGATATGTTTTCTTCGCAAATGAAACAATGTGTGCTGGGACAGGAAGACTTTCATCATTTAAAAGATAGTCAATACATGCATCGGGAGGGACATCTATAACCTCAAAAAGGTCTGTTATGTGTCTAACATGGATTGGTTCTTGATCATTTATATTGATGAGCCTAACCGGGAATGTTCCTTCCAGTCCATTTTCAAAGTCAGGATAGATTTCATTTATTTGCTTCAAATATGCAGACATAGGTAGTGGCAAGACAGTCTTGTTGACATATACAGTATCGTATGGAATGCTATACAATTTATGTATGTAACGGCTTTTATAGAAGTCCATGAAGTAAAATGGCGGTGTTGGATCAAATTTGAATCCCTGTGGTGTTAAATACCATATTTTCATAGTTACTCCTTATAGATGGATAAATATTCCTGGCGCTATTATAATGGTGTCCTCATCGGTAACAAGGTCGAATACAACACCACTGTAATCTTCAAATATTCTAACCTCTTCAACATTGCGCACCCAGCCATCGAAGTTTGTTCCTCTCCACTTGTGTAGAGCTGGCGGCTTCCTATTATCAGATACAATAGGTTTTAATGTTATTGCAGGTAATCTATCGCCGCTACGCAGTTCCTTGGCATCAATGTATGTCCATCCGCCCTGTCTGATAACACCTACTCCAACATCAGCGGCGATTATAAATGTGTTAACCCTTAATGGATCTTCATCTATTGGTTGTTCCATACGTACAGCGACGGCTGCTCCCTTATAGTGACGTATGGTCGCGCGCTTAACATTCTTCTGACAGAGAGCAAGTTTGCGTTGGTGAAGCGCGCCGGTTCTATCGTATGTTACAACCGTTGTGGCTATATCACTATAACGCCTTAGCATTTCATTCCGCTCGAGATAGTCAAGGTTCGGATAAAGGACCTCCCATGCAACAAGACCTTTTGTTTGTTGTATGTAATTCCATGCATCTCTAAGTGTAGGAGCTGACATGTATTCAGTCACATGTAGGTAACCACCTAATGAAAGGATATAGGCATCAATTATTTTAAAGGATCTGACGAACATTTTCACCTCCCTTATGAAATAGATTCATCTAATTCATGTATTATTATTAACATATCATCCACGAGTTCTTTCCTTTTCTTCACTAGATCTCTTAAGCGTCGCTCCAATGAGCTTGCGGACTGTATATCGAGAAGGCGCAACAGAATCCAAAATAGATTGTAGACTAGATCGGGCCTTCTTAATTTCCTTGTCAAATTCGATATATTTATCATAACAAGACCTCCTATAGCGACAGTGGTCGCAGATACCGCCGATCATCACACCTAATCTGAATGGATATCTCAAGGACGTGTACAGGTAGTCAGTATAATCATTAAAGCTATCAATAATATATAGATAATTACGACGTTGCACAAGTACTTTTTGTATATCAGCTGCCATATTGAACAGCCAGAGATAGACAGAACCAACTAAGTGAGCAAGACGGAATGATATACTAGGATTTAATGGAACCCAAATTACATCCTTCTTTATTGTTGTGTAAATGGTGCCTTTAATATTTATAATATTAATTTTATGTCCTTGATAATGTAGAGTAACTTGGTTTGGTAATGGTTTAGATTTAAGTGAAAGTAAATCATAATGGAGTTTCCGTTCATCTACATAACCTTTTGATATGTCTTTATAAGGAGAGAGACCTGAGTATATGAAGCCGGGGCAGATGAGTTTACCAGCAATGCTCAGAATTGATAACCTCCGGGGAATTTGTGATTCTACATATGTCCTTGTTGTTTGTTTCATACTACTGGTTCCGATAATTCAAACATCTCCGTTGTTGCACGGCGGAGCTTATAATGGAGAACCTCTGAGAATCCTGATATCTTATTTTTTCTAACATAAACCTCAACAATGGGATTGATTAATAATTGCGTCCCCGATGCCAATATAAATGGATCTCGTTCTTCCCAGATGTATTCCTCTGGAGTTGCATCTAATTGTTTAGCAAATCTACTGTCAATGTGTAAGTTAATATCGGGTTCGAAGCCGGCCTTCCTCGTATCAGAAAAGTCTGATAAATCCCCATGTTTTTCCTTACGTAGCTCTGCTGTTGCAAATACAGGTACATTGTAAAACATGCTCATTGCTTTAACGGATTTGTAAATATTTGACATTCGTATGTATTCATTGTCTCCTAATCCGCCTAGGTTATTGATAGAATCTATAAAGACAATAGGATATTGTCCTTCTGCTAGCACCTGTTCTATTAACCTGGAAAGGAATTCAACCGTATTGCCATCGCTTACATCTGTAATAATGATACGGGATGCCATGTTATTCTCAAAGAAGGCGAGGGCTTCCTCGATTCTTTCAACAGCTTCAAGGGCAAAAGCTGAGCGCTTTCTTCTAAGCTTTGCATAGTGTCTGATGTGGTAAATAGGCACAGACGAAAGAATACCAAGTAGGTTCAGGTATACTCGTTTCCGCGAGTCATCGGTTGTATGATAAATTACCGTTGCATCAGGATTGTTTTTGAGTAACTGAATCATAAGATTCCTGATTAATGAACTCTTTCCCACATGAGGATCACCACCTATAACTGTAAATGATTGTTCCTTACCGATACCATCGAATTGTAATTTAGCAAACTTCGGCCAGTCAATTTTAAAGTATTCAACTTTCTTAGGGTTTAGGAGGGTTGACTTAAAATCATCGAAGTCTTTAAGTACTGATTGTACGAGCGATTTCAATTCAGCATGATATGACTTTTCTATTTCTTCAATTTGTTGAGCAGCATCCTTAAGCGCGGCCACACGCACTTTATTACTATCCCCATATTTTATTACATTAGCTAAATTAAACAATAAGCGTTCGACTCGTTTATCACGTTCAACTAATGCTTGAAGCCGCCGCTTCTTTATCTCCTCCTGTAATTCCTCAATTGATATATCAACCTCTGCTGAAAGAAACTTAATCCATTTAATCCGTTCAGAGGCTTGTTCTATGGTTGCAATGAAATCTAATATGTCATCAAGCTTACCTTTATACTGATCAAATAGATAGCGATAAACAGGGATATTTATCGATGCTTCCTTTATTTCGCGCTTCCACCCTCTCTTACCTGCTATATTGAAAAGATATTCATCAGGATCCTTATAGTTCTTTGCGTGTCCATATGACCAGTCGAATATGTAAAGTGTGCCATAGAGAGGGTAGATGCGCTGAACAATGCTTGGTGTTGCTTTCCTGCCTGCATCATCATTATCAAGCATTAATACGACGCGCTCAAAATCTAACTGTTTAAGAAGGCTAACCCGGGTATCATTCAAATGTAGTCCCATTAATGCAACAGCTGGTAAGCCGGCATATTCGAGTGTAATCACATCAGCTGGCCCTTCAACAATATAGAGGACGGGTTTTGTCTCACGATTTGCAACATTATGGATATTAAAGAGCGTGCTTGATGGGTTGAAGTGCTTACCTTTTGAGGTTAATAAATATTTAGGAGTTTCACCATCTGGTTGCCGTACAGCAAATCCAACGATATGGGATTTTATGTCCCGTAAGACAAATAATATATTCCCGCGCTTGAAAAACTTACTATACTGTGTATCAAATATGTCCTGTATGGTTTTTAATTCCTTATCGGTGAATGTTTTTTGGATGTATGACATAAATATATTTTTATCAGGAATAGCATATACATCAAGATCTGTCAGATATTTGAGCTCACACCATTTTCTACGAGATAGGATGGCGCGGGCTTCCTCTGTGAATCTCAGATCACGTAGAACCGAGACAAGCTTATCAAGCAGATAATCTATCGTATTTTCCTTGCGCTTGTATGTAGATATGTCAATTCCTAGGAACCGTTTCGCAAGTTCCCTTACAGTCGTTGTAATGAATTCAGGTCCGCTTATTGGCATGCCCTCCATAATATGTGCCAACTTAAATACGTCAAAGTATTCGCCACAACGGAAGCAATAACCTCCTGTATGGTCAGCATTCATGTACCCCGATAGATCACGATCGTTATGAGCATGTTCTTTATATCTTGGGCATTGGAAGGCACGCCCCTTAACTGTTAATCCAAGAGAGCGAAGGTATTCAGGAAAGAATTGCTTAAGCTTTTCCTTTAGATCCATACCTCTTTTCTCCTTGACAAAGGACTAACACTCAATATATTCTATCAATAATATAGGTTAAGAAGGCTTTTTGTCAAGTGAAAAGAGAGGGGAGCACATGTTAATGGAATTAATCGATCGCTTCTTAGTTGAAGAAGCTGTTAAAGATGTTTATAAGCGTGATCCTAATCGTGTGCGTCCTACTGAAGCATCAGTGAAGATTGATGGTATCGTATATGGTTCATGTTTAAGATCTTCATGGTATTCATTGAAGCATTTTAAGCCGCGCCCTCCTGATGCACGTGCCCTTCGTGTAATGGAGGTTGGTAAAGCTCTAGAACAATTAGAAGCGGAGCGATGTAGGCGGATGGGTATTCTGGTTGAGAAACCATTGGATTTTAAGGTACCGAATCCACTAGAACCAAATCAAATTATAAGCGGCCGTAAGGATTTTTATGTGCATGTTGATGGGCATGATTATGTAGTAGAATACAAAACTGGCTCTGGGTACCCCTTTGAGAAGAATGTTATTAAGGGGGGTAAGTCAACAATTGATCATGTACTACAGATATCACTATACCTTCATTTCGGAGACATAAAGCGCGGGCTTCTTGTATACCTTGATAGAGGCTATTCGCACTATAAGGAATTTCTTATCTATGTTGATAATGATGGTCACATATATCAAAACAATAAGGGCATCGGTATCAAGGTCGATGATATTCTAATGCGTTATAAAGAGCTTTATCAGTATGTTACTAAAGGTATATTACCACCGAGGGATTATATTCCCTTCTATACTTATGATATGGCAACAGCTGTTAAAGAAGGACTTCAACATGGACGGATCTCGAAATCAATGGTTACTAAATGGGAGAAGGGGAAGGCGCCGCTTATGGATTGGCACTGTCGTTATTGCCCGTTCATTCAGTATTGCATCTTCGATGTAAAGAATCAGGAGGAAGCGGATGAGAAAATTACTGGTTATAATATCGATAATTTTATTTTTGAATATTATCGTTCCTTCCTTAGCCAGCGCAAGCGTTAGCTGTTATCTTAATAGAATATGGTACAATACAGCTGACGGACACCATTACATGGAATTGTTCATTGTTACGTTTGACGACACACCCTTTTGCATTTATGATACTCTACATAATCTATATTATGATCCTACAAACTTTAAATGGCAATCAGATCGATATGATTGTCGCTTTACAGCAGCATTATATGAAATAAAGATGGTTCCGGGAACCCGGTATACGATTGCAATTGTTGACACAGACTCATTACATACAATATTAAGTGATTGCATTTTTGATACCTTTGGTGGTGTTTTGGATACATCACCTGTTTACCATGTTGCTGATTCACATCTAGTTAGATATTCCTTAAAGGTGGGGCGTTCGATATTTGTGTATGACTCAGCGCAGGTTAATAACATTGGAACGTGCCCTGTACCTTTTGATACTGTTTTTGCCAAAGCATTTATGATTAAGAATGCTGATGGGACATGTACAATGCTCAGGCCTAGCAGAAGCAGTAAGTTCAGCTCTGTTTTTGCGGGCTTATATTATGATGGCTGGATATGTGGCCGCTGCTATAAATTTATTGTACCTTATGATAGTGTTGAATTTCTCGGTGTTGGATTCTCCGCAAGAACACGTACAGATCCACCGCCTGATGCTATTGAAGCTGAGCAGATGAAAATTGTAATAAATAATGCGGATACGATTTATATTTCCATACCAGGCCCAGCCTTCATGCATAATTTTTTTGATTCAACAATCATGTTACATGAGGATGATACAATTGAGATATGCTTTTGCACACCACCAAATAGTAATGCTGACTGTCATTATCGAGATGCACAAGTACTATTATTTGGGAATATTTATGGTTATGCATCAGTTATAAGGACTGAAATGTTTTTCATTGCATCAGGGATACCTGATTTGGAGTTCAATCCCATGATGTTTACTACAGATCCAATGGGTGCGGGGCCTCTTGTAATAACAATGCGCTGGATTAAATCATACTATGATGCAATGGGAGATTATCCAACTTATAATAGTTTGTACAATATCATAAGCTTTTTATATAGGTTATCACCAGAGGAATTCGATCTAAAAATAATGTTCTCAAGACATTTGCTTACCAATAATACGAAACAGCTTCATACATATGGGATGATTCCATCAACTATTATGTATGGTTCATTAGATGATGATTATGATCTTTATGTATCTGGTGATGAATATATAAGACCATATGTCCCCGTTATCATAGCGCCAAAGGTTAATGCTACTAGGCCACTGATGGCAACATTATTTATAGGATTCCGATGAAAAAGATTGTTTTTATAATATTGTTAATATGTATAATAGCTTCACCTGCTGATATTAAGGTTTTTATTGATGCTATTGTTGATACCACATATGGTGTTAATGGCTATAAATGGTGGGTCTTTTATAAGTTTGGTGACAGCACATATTTTGTAACCGATTGGGCACAGCCAATAAAGCAGTCAAAGATAAGTAATGACACTCTTACCATATTTATCCCATTCTATGTATTCTTTGAAAATGATAGTTGCATAAGGCAGGTTGCTCTCTATCCTGTTCCTGGTACTGGTATGAGTTTGCATGTAAGAATAAGGGAGAAGACAGGAGTCGTAAAGAATTCATGTCTAAATATAGACTTTACATATTCATCCTACTTGCGTGGTGGTGTTTGGTATCTCAAGCCATAGGGCAGACTGTTATATCGGACAGTGCGGAGAATTGGTATAAGTATCGTGTTTCCAGTATTTATTGTTACGGAGGCTGGGAGTCGCCGGCCTCTGTTATAAACTACATTGGTCTGTGCAGCATACCATTTGATTCAATCTTTGCCTATGTATATATGGTATCAACAGATTCAGGTTGTTTTCCTATTTTGATATTAAAAAGGCAGCGTGTTTGGTTGGGGTTTCGCTACATAGATGGGAAGGAGAACTGTAATTACAATCTATGTGTGAAGGGGGAGGATAGCTTATTAATTGAAGTTATCTCAAGGGTTAATGATACTGTATGTCTTAACGACACCTGCATGGTAACCCCATTTGTGTATCACTATGTTAAAACTGATACGGCGGAAACGCTTATTAATATTTGTACTAATGGTTCTAATGATGTGGTTATCAATGTTTATGGTGATGCTGTTTATTATGAAGCCCGCACCTATCCATTTTTTAATGTCTTAAGAGATCACGCTCTCTTTCCTATAACATTGTCATGGATTGAGTGGGTTAGCAAGTTGTTACATAGTGATTCATTAAACGTACGCAGTTTTTTAGATATTTACTTTACATCAGAGGTTATGGGATATCCTGTTTTACCAGAGGAATATAAGTATGCGCTGGTTTATACTGATAGTATAAATTATAGTTATGGACCCCCACGTTGTCCTGTCACTGATGAATGTTATATCGATTATGGTTATTTGTTTAGATGGGGTAAGAATAGTTATCTAAGTGGCTGGCTTACATACTTCAATCCTTATGAACATTCTGGTATCAAAGACACAACAATCAAGGAAGGGGTTTATTGGTTCACAACAAGAAGGAAGATAAATGGCACGAATACATTTTATAAAGGTTACATTCATCCTACTATTCCTTGGTCTTTCTATCATTAATGCTCAGTGTGTTCAGCAGGTTAATGCTGTTTCCAGAAGCGACGGCTTCCCTGATATATTACTGTACATCAATGGTCTTTATGACCGTTCATATGCAATAAAAGTCGAATATGTCATGTGTGATTCTATTGATACCCTTATCTATCGCGGTAGTGGGGCTTGTTTATTAATCGGTAGTGAGCACATATTTATCTTTAATGATATTAATATCGCACATATAAGAGTCCCTGTTTTGCCTGGGCATGACTATGATTTATATATATCTGCATTAGGTATAACAACATCGGGAAGTGATACAACAATAAGATATCACTTTTATTATGAGATAGAAAATGTGGAGGAATGGATATGCAAAGAATTATTAATAGATACAGTAGTTGTCGATACATTGGATACATTTCCATCCTTTCCATCCTCATCAGTGTATTGATCAATGTTTCATTAGCTGATCCTATAGTATGTGGGACTGAGTCTAATAGTAAGTATGAGGATGTTGATAGTATGGATTTGATTTACATCATTAAAGGAGATACAAATCATGCACAGATAGGACGGTGCGAAGATTCATATTTTAAGGCTATTTATTCAAAGGCTTTTTATCTTGTAACAGATACAGGTTGTATCCCCGTTCAGGGTGCTGGAGGTTCGCCTCTTGAATGTGATAGTTGTAAATTTTTCTCTACATTCTGGAATATGTTCATCCATACCAATGGCGAGACATTATATGCGGAGCAACCACACTTCAGGGAAAGTGATGATGGGGACACATTTATCTTTTATGATGCTTATTCTTCTCTATCACCAGGTAACAGGATGTTATGGATCAACGTCGAAGATATTTCACCTGATACGATAAGGATTAGTACTGACCAAAATAATAAGATCCTTAGTATTGGTAAATTTAAAGAATTGTTATTATGTGATCCATCTCTTGGGGCAACTAATTTAAGGGTTGATACGATTTTGTCATGTAATGATAATCTAGTAGTAAGCCCACCAGTTCTTTTTATGGATTCTACAACGCTTGTAAATGGCGATATACATTGGAATGAGTTGGATTCCATCATCCAGTATCGTATCGATGAACCCCTTGATAGTATCGGTATCAGATATCTATGGATGTCTGGTGGAGAGCAATGTACACTTGACTTGATGATAAAAAATACTCCTATATTATTCCAGTTCCTAAATAGCTATATTAATGTTGTTGTTGGTGATAGTGAAATGACGCCTAAAGATTTTGCAGAAGATTTTTGTCCTATTGAATGCACTAGTGCTAACCATTATAATGCTTGCCTTGCGGATACTGACACATTGATAATTTTTAGGATTGATCCGGGAGCTGCTGGCACAATAGCTGTTGATCAGATTATTGTGCACTATGAAGCCGACACACTATTTTCACATGATACAACGGATGATACACTAATCCTTAATGATGGTACAACAGAGCATATCTATGTGCCTGTACCAACAGCAGGTAATGTTGGTTACAATTTGGTTGTTGGTGATACATGTAATTGGGGTAACCCCATAGGATTACATTCAGGTGGTGGCAGTACAGACACATTAATATTTAGAGTAGGGCGCGGGCTTCGTGTTTATAATGATAAATTAGAATTATATTTAGATACAGAAAACCCTGGCTTAGAATTTAACGCTACTGAAGATGAGTGTACGCTTTATACGTTAAGGGTAGCTAATATTGATTCAACACACATAGCAGATAGTTCCATATCATGGGTTGATCTCAGCATTGCTGTAATGGAGAGCATAAGGACCGGTAGATTGCGGGTGTTGTGGGATCCAATGAATCAAGCACTTAGTTGTACTGATGATTTGACCGATACTGTTTCCCATGTAAGGACAGTGAGACTGATACCTCCTATACAGGCTCAATCAATAGGTGATACAGGGATATGTATCTATTTGGATTCTGTTGCTATAGGCCAAACATGTGGATGTAATGCTATCGAGCCTCTTTACAAAGAGGGAAGAGCTATAGGATTACATGCTGATACATCACTCTTTACTGTTAGTGGTGGTTATCTAACGTTGAAACATCCTTTCATCTCTAAAGTATTTTTCAATTATAAATCAACATCCTGTGTTGATACAGGTGATAGCAGTCCTAAAGGATCTAAAATGTATGATTATTTGGTTATTAATGTTGAGGAACCATTAGTTGCAGTAGGCAGCACCCCTGTTGATACCCTTGATACAACCAAGATACAACTTTCACTAGCATATGATGAAGATCTATTCACCATTGACACAACAGCACCTGATACATGCCAGCTTACCATAAGGGATAGGAGCATAACATGGAGATACATTGACACAAGTGTTGCTGATACCATATGTAACCGTTGCGGGGGCGGGGCTTCACTTTCGGGATGGGATACAATACAGATGTTTCCTCAGTACAGCAATTGTATTGTCCTTAATAGTACATCCTCTGATGGTGTATTAGACGTAATGATTGATCCTGATAATGATATGGACATGCCTGTATATAGATGGCGATCTAACTATAATAGCTCTTTCCAGACGATTATTTTACATGTAGTACAACCATTGATTGCCACAGACTCAACATTGGATACGATTAAAATATTATTCAGATATAGGAGACCGAGCATTCATGCGGACATAAAGCTTGATTATAGGCTACTGGACAGTACACGCAGCACAATAGCTAGTGGTTCCAATATTACAATTGTTGGGTCTCCATTTCCTACAGGTCCTCCCAAAACACATACATATAAAATAACATGTGATGATATAAATATAACAAGATATATCCAACTTGACATAAAGATGAGGAGTAAATATGGTGCGCCGATTTATCTGGGCGACATTAGTATTATTTATAAGCGCCGCTATTAATGCTTACCCTGTTACAGCAGTTAATAGTCTTCCTGATAGCTTTACTACATCTTTAAGGATTATTGATATCGAAGGCCGGCCTATTAAGGTTTCCTCTGTTGATACCATTATTATTGAGACATTTTATGATACTATTAATACACATGACACGATTTTATTTCTTACGTCATATACAAGTATTTTCCAGTTTATTGAGTGGATAAAATATTATAGTGGAAATTACTATGTAAGGTTGAAGCCCGGCTTCGGTAGTAAAGGGACAAGTACTGATTCAATAAGAGGGCCGTGGCCTCCAGTAATGCATGAGGTTTATCAGGGAGATACATTATACTTGTATGCCCGTATTTACTTACATATAAGGTGGGCACCATTTGAACATGCGTGGAACGATCAATTAAGTTACATACGATTATTATACATATGGAATTCAACAGCAAGCAAGTATGTCCTTCACAAGATATCTACAGTGCAATTCGATCCAATTACTATTGGAAGGACAAACAGGCATGAGCTTTATAAAGAGGGATTGTTTTGGGGATTAAATCTACGGAAGATCTATTTTCATTGTGATACTACCATTACGACGGCTTCAAGTCCTAAAACTATTTGTTACTTACACTACCCCGTTGACCTTGAGCTGATTCACAAGAAATTTTCGACTTATGACCGTTATTTTATATTAAACAGTCTTAATATGTGTCGTTTTATTGCTGATAGTGATAGCTCAGCATCAAGTACATCTCCTATAAAACACATAATGAATGCGGGCTTCATTGATGACATAGCATCAATTATCTCGCAAGACATATCATTAGATGGTATAGGCTACATCAGTGATATTAGTACGCATCAAGATACATATGTAATCGTTATAAATGGTATAACGAAGAGAAAATATCGTTTCTCTGGTATAACAGAGAGTGATTCACTTAATCCTGTTGATTCTGTTGTTGTTTGCAAAGGTTATGGTGTTTCTGATAGCGTATTATATTTCCGTGCTCATAATGATACGGCTGTTATTGTTCTTAAGGCGCTGGCTTCCGACTCCTTTTACATCGCACTTTGTGCCATCGTCAAGGTTGACACAACCATTGATAGCTCAAGGCATTTAACTTATATTGATTACTTACCAGTCGGGATTTTTAGGATTCCACGTCGAACAAGTGGCGGCGGCTTAATAACAAGATTCATATCATGTGATCACTCGGACTTTCATATCGTGCAGCCTGGATTAATGCCAATCGTTTATGATACTCTGTCAGAAATGCCCGATACAATAGGCGCGCCTCTCTTCAGATGGGTTGCTCTTACAAAAGGGATTATAACACATAATGATTCAACTAAGCTAGTAGCCGTTGCCATAATTAAGGACACAGTGCTTGTGTGGGATGTAACGAATGATACGACCATTATGTTTGGTTTACCTATTAGTGTGGATACGACATACTATTATACTGAAATAGCATCCCAACCATATGATACATCCCTAATCGTATTCCTCCTTGATAATGATGATGAATTATTGTATATCCTTACCATCAACTATGATCTTTCATGGGATACTACAAGCATCCACCTACCATATCTCGGACAGAGAAAGTTTGTTTTTGCAACAACATGCGTTGACACAGGACCTTACTATGAGTACCCCATAGGGTGTAATTGCGACACATCAGATAATGTATGCGATTCATTAAAATGGGATTATGAACTTATAGAACCTATAACGAAGTACTCCTATCATACTATTTATCCACTTGTGTACGATAAAAGGGACGAGTACTACACATTACTTAATTTAGATGATTCAATTGATGTCAGATTCGATTCTTTGATATATTTCTGGTCAATGACAATAAGAGATCTCATAGAAGATGCCTTTGACGGCATTCAGTGGATTGATGTTAAACCAACATTAGCTGGCAGATCCAATTTACTTCATCAACCTTTCATTTATTATAAGCTCCCGGGTTCATGGCACTGGGACATAAGAGGTGGAACATATGGACCTGCTGTTGGTTGGAATAGCAGTTCCGTTTACCATGAATTGAACTGCCGCTATGCATACCTTTTGTCACCGATACGCAATAATTTATCAGATGGGAGGCTTCGATATTGTCTAAGGGCATACCGCAACTATCCCTTACGCTTAAGATTTGTTTATACAGACCCCAGTGGTATCTCAAATCCATCAGGGGTATACCCATGTGTTTATAGAATAAGTTTAAAGGGGAAATATTTTTCTAGCACTCGTATGTCAAGTTCATGGTATTGGGCACACAGAGTCTATCCGCGTTATTCATATGACTTCCAGATAGAAGTAGATCCTGGTACCGTGCCTGAAATGATTATAGGTACATGGTTCATTGAGTTTACTATGAATTCTGCAATATATACTGACACAGTTTTTATAAGAAATCAGGTTAACCATACGGGTATTAGATACTATGTAGAAGGATTTGATTTTGCTAATATTGATTCTTTATTTACCACCGTTTGGTGGGAATATGGGCGTCCATCGTATGCAACTCTTCAATTCGATTTTTATTTTATTGATTATACACCACCACGAAGCGGCGCGAGTATTACTGTCCTTGGATATCTTGATAAACACCAAGCTGATACATTATTTAAAAATGATAGCATTTGTGGTAGATGTATTGACACATTGACACCCTATTATATCAATGTAGTACATAGAACAGCTAGTGGATTAATATCATTAACTAACGGGTTTATAGGCTTGATTATGGACAGAGAATTTGATTTCCGCAATGATGGATGGTTACAGGGGATACCTACATATTATTGGGATAGAAATGCTGAAACATGGCATCCAACTGGTGTTGATAGCCATATTATTGATCTTCACATTTATTATGGAAGGCCGGGCTTCATCGATGCAACACCTAACTGTGTAATTACCTATAATGGTTATCGATATCGATCTCGCCATATTATTAATCCTAATGAATATGGGACGTGGGGGTTAAGAAGGCGGCGCTTCTGGAATGGTATTAAGCTCCCGCCGTGATGAACTTGGCAAGTGATTTATTATTAACGATGCTATCGAATGTAGCCTCGCCAGCAATGCGTCTTAATAAAGCATTTATCTTTACTAACATCTTACGAGGGGTTTTATCATAACCAAGAAGCCGCGCGGCTTCCATGCTTACAAACATATTATCCACCACATCATAAGCAATCTTTATCCCTTCTGTAGGTCGATCCTGTGTGTAGACATTGATAATATCAATATGTAATGAAGCCACGCTCGAAACCTTTTCAACTTTATATAGTGATTTAATCATCGTCTTTCTAAAATCCCCTCCAGGGCTATCCTTCTTAACCTTCTTCGCCAGTTTCCTGCTCCAAGCAATATTAGAAACAAAGACAAATGGGACGCGACTGCTCAACCATCTATAAATACCCATCATAAACCTAGAGAAGCCCGCTCTATCAAATGCCTGTGGTGGCATATTAAATTCGTTTTCCGATATCAAAGCCGCTGCATTCAGAATAAAAACACCAACAAGTGCATCATAACCCGCAACAGCATCATAGATCTCCTTTTCGATGCTTTGTTTAAATGAATTCTGAAGAATTGTTATATTCCTCTTAATCCTATCGGGTAAGGATTGTAATAACTTACTGTCAGATGTATGTCTTATAGGATCGATTATTAAAATAGGAAAGGATGATGCCAATGTTGTTGCATAATGGAGTATAAGATCTTCACAATGTGAGTTAGGATACATTAGAAATTCATGGATGCCTATGGAAGGAAGAAAGATCCGATCAAGCTCTATTATGCCTGATGCAATGAAAGGATTGTCGTTATTATATATCCCTTCCTCTTCTATGAGCTTTTTCACATCAAAATAATCAAGCTTCATACTAATACTCCCTCCTTTATGTTGAATCCAAACTTCTCCAGTAATTTAGATAATTTATCGGAATAATACTCATATGCAAGATCAATTTTATCCTTCCAATTCGGATCGTACTCTCTATCGACAAGATGATAATGTCTATTTTTGTTTACGACATATTCAACCTTCGTGCCGTGGGTTATCTCACTTATCCCATGTCGTTCCATAAGCTGGCGGGCAAGGCGGGCTTCAACACTATTCTTGTTCTTGTATTCATCAGGCTGACTCTTTGATATCGATGTAGACATAATAAATTTCTCTACAGGAAACTTTGTAAGATCAAGATACTTATGTAATAATGATTGATCCTCACCATAGAATATAACGCGAACAATATCCCATAAACATTCCTTATAAATAGGCGGCTGCTTCGGTGATGCTAAAGCCGATCCCTTAAAGATAATGGTATCACCATCCTTTAGAACATAACTCTTCATGGCTATCGAATACATAGCATCATATTCCTCTTGCTCCATGAATGTTGTAATGTTTTCTTTATCAATGCCATACTTCTCATGTATATAAGCCGCGACGGCTTCATTTATCTCATTTACATCAACGTAATCTGATATATAAACACCATCGGTATCGTATTCTATAACACTGTCTCCAAGCTTATTAATAACGAAACTTATAACATCACGACAGAAGCCAACCACTGCAATAGCAATGGAAAGATCACCTACCTTTGAATTTTTGTTTCCATGTATTCCATAGATTGAGTTCATAACAACCTTACGCGCAACCTGAGCTGCTTGTGTCGCTTTATACTCAGGACTATCCTTTTTTAACTTTGATAATTTTTTCTTAAGCGTTTTTCTATCGTTATACATCTCCTTAAGGACGAGACGGTAAATGCTATCAGATGATTGATCTATCTCAACAACAATCGTTTTATCAAGATTATCGTCAGGTACCTCTATGATTAAGGATGTATCCTTCCAGTACGCATTAATATTATCTTGGTAATCCTTAACCTCGATAATTTTTGTTGTATCGGGACCAGCATTTAATGTTATGAGTGAGTTAGGATAGAAGGAGCTGAAATCGATTTTATACACAGGTTTGAAGTAACCTTTCTTTTTGACACCGATAAGCGCGCCTTGGTATTTATTCCATATCTTCTTTGTATTAAATGATGCTATGCGTCCATCTAATCCGTATTTCTGTGCATTGGAGAGAAGCCCGATGACCTTTTTCTTAAATAAGCCGCGCAGCGTTACGATACGTGGTATAAAGGCAGGGTATGAATTCATAATAGCATCAAGAGGAACCTGCATGTATTCAGCTAGTGCAATAATGTTATCAATGTAACGCATAGCAAGCTGATATGTTAAAATAATGTCATTCTGATGGTATCTTTCTAATTCCTTTGTTCCTACCCATTCACTCATGTTCATGTGTGGAAGGCGGATGGCTTCATATCCAAAATACTCACCTACCGTTTCCAGCTTTTTATTCTGTAGTTTTCCCAGTAGTGATTGATCTTTGTCAACTGATTCCCATACATCATAATGGAGGAAGCCGCGCGGCTTAATCTCTATTGACGACCCTTCCTGTGTTGCAAGGAATAGACGCTCAAATTCATCTATAAGGTCCAATCTTACACATCTTTCATAAATGTAACGCAGATCGAAGTGCTTGGAATAATAACCTGCTAAAACAGTAGGTTTTACTTCTGCAATAGTCCTAAGAAACCACAGTAATAGTTCCCTTTCCTCCTGTTCTGTACCTGATGTATATCTTGCTAATAGCCGTTCTCCATCATAGATACCCAATGCAATAATAGGATCTGTATCGTAATTGGCAAATTCGCCTGCATGGCTAAGAACCTCGATATCGAATGATGCTACCCGTACGGTTGATTTACAGTTGAAAAGATGTGGTGCAAAGACATAGAGTGCTTCGTTTGCAGCGAGGTGGAAGTATGGAAGCCGCCCGTTTTTTAAGCGATGCACCTTGCGTCGGAGATAATTGCGGTCAATTTTGTTAATGGGAAAACCACATACATCTTCATCAACTCTTCTCGATGCAAAGACACAGATTGAAGCCGGCTCCAATGTTCCAATAACTCTGAAGCGTGTAAGTTCATAACGCTGCGAGAATGATGGAACAAAAAGTAGCTCCCCTACCGGTAGTTTAATGTACTTACCATCCTTGTAATCTGTGAGAAGGAAGCCTCGCCCTTTTGCGAAGTATAATTTGAGTGGTACCGATATTTGCATATCAAAGCCTCCTTTTCAACTCCTTTACCACAGCGGGCAGAGGGGCACCTGTGCGGTGCAAAGAGGATTATTCATTACATAATACCAAATGATAATTCTCTTAAATACTCGATCCCCGTTGCTAGGTTATCAAATCTTACATCAATCATTTCATCGATGAATGGATGCATATGCTTGTCATCCGTTATAACGGCCACTATATGCTTTCGTTGATTGTATGCCCATGCAAGCTCACATATGCATCCTATTGATATATCACTTGTGAAACCATCTTCGATGATAGCGAATAATATATCCGATTGCGAGAGCATCCAGAAGTCGCGCCTCATATGATACTTCATTGAAAGAGCCACCTTGTCGGATCTTAATCTAATATAAGTATGATTATCTTTACCGACAGGTTGACCCGGAATAGCTGCCTCCTTTAACAGAATAGGTAGAAAAACTTTTAAGCCCGCCGACCTTAATTCATCAGCTATTGAGGATAACCTGTGTTTCACTACATCCCAGGGAAGTCCTGTTATCGGATGCGAAATATAAACAGATAGCTGACGAGTTGCAAATGTTGGACTTGTATTAACAGTTGCGGGTAATGAGTCATTAACGCCATATGTTGAACCTGTGTTATCTATATGTTTCCAATGTTCCTCTTTACATGGCATCTCGTAAGGATAATTGGGGATTATCTGAGGCCAACCGTCTTTTTCAGGATGTTTGCACATTCTCACCTCCCTTTTGGTATCTCCAATCTCTCTAATATATAATGATGCACATAATACTTGTCAAGGATATTTTTTATATTTATAGATACAGAATTTTTGTTAGATTTATTAAGCGCCCGCTTCAATATAAAAATATACATATCCTCATTAAAAAATATAATCAGCAATGGGGTTAAGCCCCGCACAATGGCATTATTCCATAGTTTGTCAAGGAGAGACTTCGTTACTCGAAAGCGCGGCTTCCCCGTACTCTTAACCTCGATAGCATACTCATCACTAACAACATCTACATCACCATGCGTAGAACCACTAGCTTTTGTAAACCTTCCTTTACATAAGGATCTAACTATTTCCTCGGCTTTTCTCCAGTTCATGATTATATGATTATGATATACTTGCCCCTAATGTTATTAAAAAATAAATTTAACTTAACAACACAAGAATTTTATATATCTGAATTCCTTTGCATAAATATATATTAAGGCTCCATCTCTCAGAGCATTTTTCAAATCAATGAAGCACCACTGCTTATCACCCACATTAATAAATCCATTACCACATATAAAATTACCACATTTAGGACATTTATTCACCAAGTATTGCACCTCCAATATCTCTTCTGGCGTTGCAGAATACTCTTGGTATATAGGAACACAGCAAGACTTTATTCTATAGAAAACAAATGGTGATGCGATAAGATATGGTGGTATAAAGTCAACATCTTCAATTGAGGCCGGCGCTTCAGAACCATCAAACGCATTAGTAGTTAATAAATAAATGTTAACTCCACCCATATTAAGAAGGGTGATCATATTATCAAAGAATTTATCATAATCAAAGTTAATAGCAGATTCTATTATCCTGTTAATGTTAGATGATATCGGCTTCAACTTTAGCTTTTTTGTATCTTTACTTTTAGAGAATATAATATAGTAATACATATTAATGTCCTTCATTCTTTTGAAATATCGAAACAACCCTGAATCGATGATTAGTTGAGCGAACAATACCTATTGTGCCAACCAATTTGTACATATCTTTCCTATACATAGGAAGAATTTGATCAAGCCAGCATAGGAAGCCACCGGGTTCCAATACAATCCACGCCTCCTTAACAACCTTGTTTCTATTTATCATAGGTGTGCCATAATGTTCAGCATCCTCAGCCGTATACGGTGGATCGGCAAGAATCAAATCGAATTTTTCTGGCGGGAAGTACATAGATAATTCATGTGCATCACCCACTACATCCGGGAATAAATCAGGGTTGATATCAAATGTCGTTTCGCACTCGCAATTCCATGTACCCTTCTCCACCTTCCCAGAGAACAAATGTAATATTTCTTTAGCATCGGGGAAGAGAGCATGAATCCTACGTAAGTACGACGGAGGATATTCACCATAATATTTTGCCTTTGAACTATAATTGTTGCCAATCATCCATATGCCATATAACCAACCATGTGATACAACGACGGGTGGGTATTTAGGAAATTCTTTGGCATAATTCTTTGCTCTCTCTTCCAGTGTCATATTTCTCCTTTCCATTTTA